>Ga0255776_10000427_pt1 | contig 48022 bp, 45 predicted proteins | sample 071ome_19_FD_179974 | JGI IMG/M metagenome (GOLD analysis project Ga0255776, IMG submission 179974) | Coastal salt marsh microbial communities from the Groves Creek Marsh, Skidaway Island, Georgia - 071413AT metaG (version 2) | ecosystem: Environmental > Aquatic > Marine > Intertidal zone >... | reverse complement strand
GTAATTCTATGTCTGGCGGCGTCGTGTTTCTGAACCAGTTTCCGGATCAAATGGCCAAGGTGAGGGCTAACCCGGAGCTGATTCCGTCAATGGTCTCCGAGATCATCCGTTTTCAGACGCCGTTGCCTCACATGAGACGCACTGCAACGCAAGATGTCTCGTTTGGTGGGCAGCAAATTGCCAAGGGGGACAAGGTGTTGCTCTGGTATGTGTCGGGCAATTACGACGAATCAGTGATAGAACGACCGGACGATTTCTGGATTGAGCGACCCAACGTACGCGGACATTTATCCTTTGGTGCGGGTATTCACAGATGTATGGGTAACCGCCTTGCCGAGATGCAGCTCCGTATTTTGTGGGAGGAGGCGCTGAAGCGTTTCCGGACGATAGAGTTGGCCGGCGCTCCCGAGCGAACCTGTAATCTATTCATTCGCGGTTTCACCCGGCTTCCTGTGAGGGTCACGCGATTCTAAGCTGATCGATCCGCGACCCATCGATCACGTGTCAAGCTCAGTGCCAACACCTCTGATGCGCTCAGCGGGCCTCGATGGCTGTCGGGCGGGCTGGGTATGCGTCGGCTGGGACGGCCGAAAATGGGTGGCCACCGTGCTTTCGAGCCTCGCACAAAGCCTGGCGTATGTCGCCTCCGGCGCCAGAGTCTGTATCGATATGCCAGTAGGTCTCTCAGAGACTGGGCTTCGTGCCTGCGACCAAGAAGCGCGGCGGTTACTGGGCCCACGAAGGAGCAGTGTCTTTGCCGCGCCACCGAGTTTTGCGATGCAGGAAATGAGCTATGCCGAACTCAACCACGAAAGCAAGCGCCGTTACGGAAGAGGCATCAGCAAGCAGGCCTTCTATTTATTACCAAAAATTAGAGAGACCGCGCGTCACCTTTATGATCACCGCGATCGTTGCCAGGACTGGCGCGAGGTTCACCCCGAACTCTGCTTCGCCGCATTACAGGGTGGCGTCCCACTGAGTGAGAACAAAAAAACGCAGGCGGGCTATCGTCAGCGCATGGCAATATTGAGAGCACGGTTGGGTGCGCGTGCCGTCACTCGATTGATTGACAAGTTAGATGCCCATCCGCTGCGCGCGGGTGTGGCCAGAGACGATATTCTCGATGCCATGGTTTGCGGCTATGTCGCCCGTCTTGATAGCAAACAATTACGGGCGCTCCCCGAGGGTGGCGTGGAGCAAAATGAGAGGGGCGATGCAATGCAAATTTGGTTCCCATCAGCTTAAGTAGGATGTGCTTCGAATTAATGAAGGAGAGTGACAGATGACATCCCCGCTCTTACGACAGCGAAGGGTCCGGCGTTGGCACCGTGGAATAGCCCTGATCACTTCGGTTCAGCTATTACTATGGACCGTCAGCGGCGTGTACTTTGCATTTGTTGATATTGAATTCGTGCGCGGCAACCAGTTTAAAACAGTACCCGAGCCCGTTGAGTTCTCGTCCTCTCGCTTTGTGTTGAATCCAGTCTCGGCGACGCAGGTGACGCTGTTGCAACGCAAACCCAACGAGCTGATAGCAGGTATTCATACCGCCACGGGCATAGAGTGGCGAGACGCGGCAGGCACCTTGGTTGAGCCATTGACGCAAGCGGAGGCCCTGGATTTAGGGGCGTCCAGAACAGTAATGGTGCCGGACAGCGCGGAGTGGGTAGCGCAAAACGTGGTTGGTAGTGAGTATCGTGGGGCACCACTGCCATTGTGGAAGCTTTGGGAGTCGGCCAATCCGAGTCGTGTGGCGTATATGGACGCCCTGTCTGGTGAGGTCGTTAAAGTGAGACACAACGCTTGGCGATGGTGGGACTTTCTGTGGTCGCTGCATATTATGAGCTACACCGATCGAGATGCCCTCGGAACCTGGCTTCTTAAGTTTTTCTCAGTGCTCGCGGTTATGACGGCGGCGCTCGGACTGTGGTTGTTTGCGCTGACAACTCGGAAGGGCGGCTATCAGTAATAAATCATTACCCAGATGTAGGCGAAAAATAGGCCGCAGGCATACGCGACCCACGCTCCTGAGAGCAGCCAGACGTTGATTCGGCGAAGTCGGGCGCAGGCCGCTGCTTTAATGGGGTCGATGGGGCAGGGGGCGCTGCGCTGCTGCCACCAAAGAACGGTACTGACCGTCATCAATGCGCCCGAGAGCACGAATAAGACGTTTTTGTGGGCCGAAAGCCACATGATGCCAGGGATTGCTGAAGTGAGTCCGGCCATAACAGCCCCCGCTCCAAGAGAGATCAGTAGCGCAGGCAGGGCGCAGCAGAGCAGCGTGGACGCGCTGCCAAAGAGAGCCAATGTTGGCGCGACACTGTCGCGCCAGTCGCCTCTCATGATGCATTGCCCAGTGCTTGAGCGCCTCGGCGCACCGCCGCGACGCGGTAACCCGCCTGAACAGCTAATTCCGCGATTGTTTCATCGCTTAGCGTGGCACCCGGGACAAGCACAAGATTCAGCGCTTTCGTATCGAGATCCACATAGACAGCTGCGATCTCCTCCCTCTTGCTGAAGATTTTGTTCATCGCCAGCGCACAAAAGTCACAGACGACGCCCATGACGTCAGCCACGATGGGCTCGCCACCTTTCTCGAGCGCCGCGTGGATATCGTCGGTGTGGGTCAATACAGCGTGTGCGTCGCCATTCCCCGTCGGATTGGATGCTTCAGTCGTATGGTCGGACGGGGTGCTATGGTCATGGTCGGCGTGGTCTGAGTGATCTTGGTGCATTGCATCCGCACCGCCCTGCTCGTGTTTATGGTCATGATGATCGTGATTTTGCGCTACGGGAGCCGCTGAAAGCAGTGCGGCGAGTAATGCACAAGCAACGGTTCTGGAGCTGTTCATCATCAGCATCTCCGGATTAAAAGCGGTAAGTAAAATTAAGCAGTGGTTGATTAACGGTTAGGTTGTACCCCACCTCCAGTAGCAGCGGGCCTTTGAATAGCCTGACCAGTGGAGTGGCTGTAATCGGAACCTCCTCCGCCGGGCGGTGGTCAATTTCGAGCATCAACCAGGTGTGCAGGTCTCCGCTATCACCCTCGTAGGGGGCATAGCCCACTCGAGCGGCGTGCATGAACTGGTCGCCAAAGTGTCCCGCATCTAGATAGCGCGATCGGTAGCCAGCGAAAAGGGAGCGCGTCTCCCAGTCGGCCATGATGCCCCCGTAAACAGCAGTCTCATCTCTCAGCGGGTTGCCGTAGACGCCCGATGCGACGCCGATGCCCCCATGAAAATACAAGTTGCCTTGGTAGTCCTTACCAAACCAGCGTTTTGCAAGCAATGTGGGGTGCACGCTGTAAATGGCATAGTCGTTATCTCTGTTGACTTCGGTTCTCAGTCCAATGGACCAAGATGGCGCAGGTGTGTAGTGAACCAATGCGGAGCTGGATTGTCGGTCGGATTCTTCAATAATCGTCCAGCCGCCGGTGTAAGACACTGGCCTCGCTGTGACTGCGGAGCAGAATAGCGATGGTAAAAGTATGAGGCGTAGATAACCCCTCATTTCTTCTTGCCCGTGAGTATGGAAACCAACTCAGTCACTTTTTCTTTTCTCGCGGAAAAAGAACCGCTTTCGAGGGAAGCTTGTACGCAGGTTTCAACGTGGTCTTCGATAATGAGGGCTTCGAGGCTCGAGAGTGCAGCGCGTGCCGCTTGCACCTGACGGACCACATCAACACAGTAACGTTCATCGGCGACCATTTTGCGAACAGCCCGTATCTGTCCCTCGATGCGAGCGAGTCTGGCGTCTGCAAGGCGTTTGGTTGAACTTCTCAAAATGGGTGGCCTCCATAGGTTTGGCCTTCAAGAATACCTCTTGGGGGTATTTACGAGATTACGGTATACCCAGGGGGGGTATATCGTCAACACCGTAAAAATTTGACACCTCGGATACTAAGCCTGAGTCCAGTGGGTTTGCGGACACTGAACCCCAACGAGCTAATCCCGATAGTGATAAATCGCGTACAACAAAGCGTCGGAGGGAGAATGAAATGACTGGCCATCCTGTCGCGTATTCTAGAAGTGTGATTACTGAGCTCATGGTCCCGAGCTACGCCAACTTCGGCGGCAAAGTGCACGGTGGCACCCTCATGTCACTCATGGATAAGTTGGCTTATGTCTGTTCGAGCAAGCACGCAGGCAATTATTGTGTGACGGTTTCAGTGGATAACGTGCAATTTTTGCGTCCGGTGGAGGTCGGAGAGGTGGTCTCACTGATGGGCTCTGTTAATTATGTGGGCAAAAAGTCACTGGTGGTGGGCATTAAGGTGGTCGCCGAGAATTTGCAGGATGGCGTGAGTAAGCATACCAATACCTGCTACTTCACGATGGTGGCAAAGGGGCCGGGGGGGGAGACCGCCGAGGTGCCACCGCTGATTCTAGAAAGCGAGGATGATGTTCGGCGCTTTTGTAGCGCGCTCCAGCGACGCCGCATACGAGAGGAGGGGGTCACCTTTATGAATGAATACAAGGCGAGCTTCACTGACCACTTCGCGGTAGCTGATTTGCTCAAAGCAGAGCGATGTATATTGGCTAGCTCTCTAATCGAGTCAACGCCGGCTCACTAGGTTCTCTGAGTTTTATGATGACGAGCGCGCTTAGGCACGCGAGCGCTGACATGCCCATCAGCGCAGTCAGATAGTCGCCCTGCCACTCCCGTGCAAATGCAACGGCTCGGGTGCCGAGTGCGCCACACAGCGTGTCGATTAGAACGATCAGGGCGAGAATTCTGCCGTAGAAAGGACCAGCGTAGTGTGCCGCGATTAACACTTGTATGCAGGTAAATGCGCCACTGAAGCCCAGTCCCGCCAGCACGGCGTAAGGGTAAATCAGCTGCTGCTTCGTCAGCGTAACCTCGCTCAGCAAGAGCAATGACAAGGCCAGAGTGAAGGTCGCCGCGGCCATGACCTTGTGCAAATCAAACCGGTCAGCAAGCAGACCGAAACCCAGTTTTCCGAGAACGGAGCAAGCAAAGAACAGACTGAACACAGTAGGTAACAGTCCTTTCTCTAGGCCTACGTCACGCGCTAAAAAAATAGATTGATGCTGTGTCAGCGCGATAATGATGAACCAAAGGCTGCCCGTTGCAAAAACAACAGCCAGAAAACGGCGCTCGCGGACAATCGGCAGTAGCCCAGCTTGTGATCTGCGCCGATTCTGATGGGCGTCGGCAGCTGTTTGCAGGTTCCCTTCGTTGAAGTGACGGCCATCTCGCAAAAGGAGCAGCGCGCTCAGCAGCATGGTGACTCCTACTGCAACGCCCGAGAGCAATACGGTATGTCGCCAACCCAGGTGCTCTAGACCTATCCCCACAACGAGGGGGAACATTGCCCCGCCCAAGCTCGATGCCATAAGTAGAATGCCTGTTGCGCGTCCGCGGGACTCCGCGAACCAGCTTGTGAGCATGACCATATTCGAGACGAGGCCGCAGAGAGACAAGGCGATGCCCAGTACCGCGTAGATTGCAACCAGTTCCCATAACGTATGAGTATTCGAGTAGCCGAGCAAAGCGAGGCTCAGTAGCAGGCTGCCCAGAGTGATGATGGTTCTCGATGAGTAGCGGTCCAGAAGCCATCCGGCAGGGGGCGAGGTAATCGCGCCAACGATAAAAAATATCGTGGCAGGCAGTGTCACTTCGCTCTCCCGCCATCCGAATTCTTCCATCAACTCTGGATAGAGGAGGGGAAGCGTGTGAAGGGTAATGCCGTTCGAGGCCATGTAGACTAGAAAAAGGCCGCTGAGTACGCTCCATTTTTTTGGGTTGTCTGTGAGCATGGGGCGTTTTCCTGTGAGTAGTGGGCGACAGTACACCAGGGTGGTGGTTCAGGGAATCTGCTTGGCAAGCGCTGCAATGGGCTCGTACCTATTTCGACTTCAGGGTTGCTCTACATTGTTTGCGTCCAGCGAGGGTGCCGGATGTTAAGGTGTACGCGCTATTCGGCGAATGGGAGCGAGGTGGGTTATGCCTTCCGCGGCGCAGCATTTTGACATAGGTATTGTGGGTTCAGGCATTGCGGGCTCCGCGCTCGCCGCCGCGTTATCTGGGACTGGTTTGCGCGTCGCGCTACTTGATCGTCGGGAGGGTGAGCTCGACTCTGCTCGAGGCGATCACATACAGCCTGCGATTCAACCGATTCTGGAGCGCTGGGGCGTGCTCAATAGCTTATTGCAGGCTGGAGCCGAGCACCGAGCAGGTACGCGGTGGTTTGATGCTGATGGGAATCATCTCGTCACCATTGGCGTTCCGAAACACCCTGAATGTGCTTCGGCTTTTCTTTTTTTAAATCACGAGCGAATTGGCGATGTGTTGCTGAACCATGCGGTTGGTGGCGGTGCCGTCAGTATCAGTGGCGTATCGGAGTGGTCACTGGACCGGGTTCGCTCTGGTTGGCGGATCAGTTGGCGGGGAGTCAGTGGCGAGGGCCAGTTAATCTGTTCGTTGCTAGTGGGTGCAGATGGGACGGCTTCGCCAGTCCGATCCAGATTGGGTATCGAGATTGATCGACATCGATACCAGCATCCCATCGCGGTTTTATATGGCCGATTGATGCAAGTGCCTGAGCCCAGAACGCTCGATGTGCATCTCTGCCGTGAGCGCATGGTCTCGATGATACCGAGAACTGGTGGCGGTACCAAAATCGGTTTTCCCATTGCGGCCGAGGAACTATCAACGTGGCGTAATCAGTCCGAGTCGGTGCTGCACGAGCAGCTCAGGTGCTGGTGTCCTGGCCTTGAATTCGAGCAGCTGGCGTTTGGCGCTATTTACCCGCCTGTATCGCAACAGGCCAAGTCCTATCAAGGTGAGGGTGCCGCCGTCCTCATTGGGGACGCGCGTCACGCCATGCATCCCGCGCGGAGTATGGGAATGAATACGTGTTTCAGAGTGGCGGATCAGCTGGCTGGGTTGCTCGGTGAGCTCCGCCGCGGCTTTAAAGAGGCAGAGGTTCTGCCAATACTGAGGACGTTCGAGACGCAATTTAGCGAAGAGGTGACTCGCAGGCTCGCCGAGAACCACGCAGCGGGATTGCAGATGGATACGATTAACGGAGACGGGTTTCCCGCGCTGGTTGCACAGTTGCGCGCCGCGGCCGGCAATCCAGCGATTAGTGATGCTATGGCGCTGAACGCCGCAGGCGTCTCAAAGTAACCCATGTGCGGCCGCTATACGTTGTCGATATCCAATCGGCCGGAACTCAACGCTCTGGGCTTACAGGCGACTAATAGATTCAACATCGCCCCCCAATCGCGGGTAATGACAGTGATCGAGGGTCACGAATTTGACATGCAGCGCTGGGGCCTCGAGCTTGCTATTGCGGGTTCGCCTCGCCTGGTCAGCAATGCGCGCTCAGAAACCTTGTTTGAGAAGCGGGGTTTCCGTTCGCTGCCGCGATGCGCTTTCGTAGCAGACGGCTGGTATGAGTGGCAAAGGATAAACGGTGCTAGGCAGCCTTGGTATCACCACATGGAGGGGCGCCTTCTTTACTTTGCCGGAGTCTATGACCCCGGTAATGGCTGCGCGATTGTTACGGAGCCCGCTGAGCAACGCATTCGTCACATCCATTCCCGCCAACCCCTGCTATTGGATGGAGAAGATTTAGATCTATGGATGCGCGAGGGTGAACGCCCCGCCGGGCGCTTAGAAAGCTCGATAGAGTGCTATCCCGTCGCGCAAAAAGTGGGCAACGCACGAATGGAAGGACCTGAGCTGATCCAGCCTATTTCCTCTTTCGCGATGCTTGAAGGCCAGACTCAAGATCTTTTTGACTGATACGAAATGATCGTTTCATCGCCAGTGACTGCGGGCTACTATGACGATGTGATAGCGAATGGTGTCAACGTGGTCGGAACGCAATGATTGATAGCGATTGGGAGGCTGGCTGTGAAAATCGGTAGTTTCGTGCCTGAGCAGACGGGCTCCGTACTCTACGCTATGGCGGGAGACGACTGCTCGCTGCATCACGACTTGTCGAGGCTGACGCCCAAGCAGCAGGTGGATCATCAGGAAAATCAGGTGCTGACCTGCGCGCTGCAAGTCGCGTTGACCGGCCTGGGCAAGCCCAATGATTACGTCGCACTCTCAGACCCCTTCGTCGAGCCTGAATGGAACAACATGCTGCACCAATATGCGGACTCGTTCCGCGCCATGGGGTTGGAGACCGTGCCGGGGTGCAATTGGCAGTATCACCCAATGAATGGTTACTACGAGAGTGTTGCCGTCGACATGCCTGCGGTAGATCTGCTTAACTTGTATATGATCAGTGGCAGTAATGTTCCGCTTCACGCAAATGCCGAAGCGCTGCGGATCAGCCAGAACGTGAATTCAAAGCTGCATTTTGCTGAAAACGCGCCGCTGGCGGGTATCCCGGTCCCGCGCACCCAAATTTTTCTCAAGCAAGACATCGCCCATGGGGCGGCAGACGACTTTTACGCCGCGCACCCGGGTGGGGTGATGGTGAAATTGCTCGGCTTGGCGGGTTCGAGAAACGTATTCCCGACCACGTCGGTTGCCAATTGCCTTGAGCAAATCGCCGAATATGGCGGCGGCATCGAGGTGCTGCTGCAAGAAAGGCTTGATACGCAGTCGTGGCAGGAGATGACCGTAGATCTCACGATCACACCTGACACGGTTGAAATCAGTAATGTCAGAAAAATTCTGTTTGCGGGGGGTAAGTGGGTTGGCAACTACATTGCGCCCGACCTCGTCGTCTCCGATGCGCATGCCGAAGTGCTCATTGCTGTGGGAAATTATGCGCGCGCGCAGGGGCACGTGGCCGACGAGGGCGTGAACTGCGGTATCGATTATTTTATCAAGGGCGATGAAGTCATTGTTACCGAGATCAACGCGCGGTGGACCGGGGGCCTGTTCCCTGCGGAGTTTTTGCGCCGGTTGCGGATAAGCCAGCCCGCCGTGGCGTTCTTTGACATGATTCCCTGTGCTCATCGCGACGCGTTAATGGCCTTTCAAGCGAAGCATCTTTTTCCATCGGCGGATTCATCCTTTGCTTACTTGCCAATGGGCTTTACGCCGTTTGCGATGGATATCGATGGCGTCGAATGTTTTATTGTGTGGCAGGTCGTTACCGGCGATTTCGGCGCCTTTGTCCAATCGCGAGACGCTAGTTTGCCCGAGGCAAGCTTTCCCACAGCCACTTTGATACTAAAGGAGTCTCTTTCGTGAACCGTGTTGACCTAGCAAATCTGGACTTTTTCAGTGCCGAGGTACAAGAGTGCCCGTTTCAGATTTATCGACAGTTACAGGACGAGGCGCCGGTTTGGCAGATGCCGGGGACCAATGTTTTTGTTGTCACCCGTTACAGCGATATTCGCGACATTATCCGTGACCCGGCCCGTTTTTCGAGTAGCTTCGGTGCTTTGCTCAACGCCGGTGCCTCGAATAAAGAGGTAGACGCCATTTATGGGCAGGGCTACGAAATGGTTGAGACGTTACTCACTCAGGATCCGCCGCGCCACCGTGTCTATCGCAACCTGGTGAATAAAGTCTTTTCAAATAAGCGCATCGAGGGCATGCGAGACTATATTCAATCCATTACGGATGAGCTGATCGATGCGTGGATAGATGATGGAGAGGTCGATCTCATGAACCGCCTCTGTGTCCCGCTCCCCATTTATGTGATTGCAGACCAGCTCGGAGTGCCTCGCGCGGAGCTGCCCCTGATCAAGAAGTGGTCGGATGCATCGGCAAGTCGATTGGGTCGTCTCGCAAACGAGGAGCAGCAGATTCAGAATGCGAAAGATATCGTCGAGTTCCAGCATTACTTTGCCGATCTGATTGATCGAATGCGTGAGAGCCCTGAGGACAATATTATTTCTGATTTGGCGAACAATACGATCGACGAGGGCCGTCTGCTGACCAAGCCCGAGGCTTTGGGCATGATTCAGCAGATTCTGGTGGCAGGCAACGAGACATCAACCTCCGGAATTGCTGGTGGCGTGGTCTTACTCATTGAGAATCCTGATGAGCAAACAAAGCTTCGGAGTAACCCCGATTTAATTCCGGGTGCGGTAGAGGAGATTCTTCGGTTGGAGACACCCACAAGTGGCATGTGGCGCACGGCGACCGAGAATACAGAGGTTGGCGGTGTGCCCATTCCCAAAGGGGCATTTCTCATGGTGCGTTTTGCTGCCGGTAATCGCGACGAATCGGTCTTTTCATGCGGCCATGAAATGAAGGTGGATCGCGATAACGCGAGTAACCACCTCGCCTTCGGCCAGGGAACGCACTTTTGCCTCGGAGCGCAGTTGGCCCGCAGCGAAATGCAGATTGCACTCGGCAGCTTGCTCGCGCGGACGGATAATTGGGGGTTGGTTGAGGGAAAGAATACGCTTACCCACAATCCTAATGTCTTGCTGCGTGGCCTTAAGGATCTTTATATTTCTTTCGATAAAATTAGTTAAGATCGAACGGCGATAGCGGTGGAGTGACGTATGAATAAGCCTGTATTTCCTAGTTATCAGGAGCTGCTGGATGAAGAGGGGGTCAGTGTCCCAGAGGCCCTGCGGTTGGATACTCAGCCTGATGTCGCCAACGACATTATCGCGACGGATGTGTGGACGGATCGAGGTATTTTTGAGAAGGAAGTTGAGCACCTGTGGCCAAAGGTGTGGCAGATGGTATGTCGCGAGACCGCGCTGCAGAAACCAGGTGATTATTACGTCTACGATATTGCTCGATATTCAATCCTGCTGGTTCGCACCGAATCCGGAGAGCTGAAAGGGTTTCACAACTCCTGCTTGCACAGAGGCCGCGCACTCAAGTCAGGTAAGGGAACCAGCCGCGAGTTACGGTGTCCCTACCATGGCTTCTGCTGGCATCTCGACGGCCGCTTTAAGGAGGCCTACTGCGACTGGGAGTTTGATCAGGAGCAGCTCGCGGAGCTGACACTGCCCGAAGTGCAGGTGACAACCTGGGGTGGCTGGATCCTCATCAACATGGATCTGGATGCACCACCCTTCGAAGAGTACGCCTCAGTGCTAACAGAACACTTTAAGCGATGGACCCCCGAAGACCGCTATGTGTCACTTCATGTTGAAAAGAAGATCGCTTGCAACTGGAAAATAGCGATGGAGGCTTTCATCGAGTCCTACCACGCCATACAGACACACCCCCAGATACTGTCCTTTACCGGTGGCGACAATTCCCAGTACGACGTGTTTGGCGATCATCTGAGTCGCACTATCACGGCGCAGGGTATTCCCAACCCCGGGCAGGCTGACCGATACAGCGTACAAGAATCGGTGGAGGCCATGACCGGCCCGGGCGGTTTTGAGCGGGCGCAGGAACTCACGGGATTGGACGCAGATTCGATTACCTCGCGGCAAGCCATTGGCGCGGTGCGCAGGGAGCAGTTCGCTGCGTTCATGAGCTCGGAGATGCTCGCGACAGTGACGGACGCCGAGACCATGGATTCTATTCTTTACCTCGTTTTCCCCAACTTTGCGCCATGGGGAGGTTTCCAGAGTCAAATCACCTATCGCTACCGTCCGGATGGGATGAATCCGGATGGTTGCATCATGGACATCTACTTGCTGGATGGCTTTGCGGCGGATCAACCGAGGCCAGCCGATGCAAAGACTATTCGGCTGGACTACGACCAGAAGTACGCTGACGCCGACGGCCTCGGGTTGTTGGGCGCACTGTTCGATCAGGATGCCGGTAATTTACCCGAGGTCCAGCGGGGGCTGATGGCGTCTAAAAGTCGAAAGGCCATTACGGCCAGCTATCAGGAGCTCCGCATCCGGCACTTTCACCAGACGCTGGCGCGTTATCTGGCTGGCGACGCTTAAGGCGCCGCAATCTGCAGTAACCGTAGTCTGGGGTAAAAAGGGGCGGGCAAGCCTCGCCTATCGTCATTTACTAGTAGCTGAATCCCATGCTGGGTCTACCGTCTTTTTCAGTTGCCGTGGCAAAGCTTGGCAACGCTTTCATCCGCTCGACCCACGCCATGCAGTGCGGATGATGGGCAGAATCGATCATGCCGCGCTCTGCGCCAACAATCAGGTTGTAGGCAATTAGAAAATCAGCCGCCGAGAGTTTTTGCCCCCCAAACCAAGGCGCTGTAGAGAGATCAGCTTCGGCCTTGTCGAGTAATCGAGTGAGGCGTGGTTGAATGAAAAGCGAATTGAGACCTTCTACATAAAGTTTCACGAATGGCTTCATAAAGAAGGGCAGCTGCTTTTGTGACAATGTGAGTACCACATTCATTAATTGCAATGGCATCAGAGACCCTTGCGTGGCATGCCACCAGAACAGGTATCGGGCCCGGTCGGGAGATGTTGGCTCGGGCCGGAGCGTCTGATTCGGCGTGTTGTCGAGAATGTGGTCCATGATGGCGCTACTTTCTGCCAGCGCCACGTCACCTTGCGTCACAACCGGCGCGGTACCCAAGGGGGAGATTGCCTTGTACTCGTCGGGTGCCGCTCTCGTTTTAGCATCTCGGTTGTAGACGATTAGCTCGTAGGGCGTACCCAGCTCTTCTAGCATCCACAGAACGCGAAAGGATTGTGAGTATTCGAGATGGTGGAGGGTCAATCTATCTGACATAGCGCTAGCCCGTCTTCAGTTCGTTGCTATATACCGTTAAGTCGGGAACTTGGATGAGCGTCCACGCAGAAGTCGCATGGTGAGCGATACGGGCCTCCCCGCCAGGACTCGAACCTGGAATCACCGCTTAGGAGGCGGTAGTTATATCCTGTTTAACTACGGGGAGAGGGCGGAGAGTGTACCGCAAACTGTTAGCGGGTTTTATGGGTGCGATGGGGCATCGCCCGCTGCTGAGTCAGGCCCACTAAAAATTCGGCGACTTCTCGGCGGGTACCCTGGAATACGGGTGCCAGCGCGCGTTGCCTCATTTGGTGTTCGTACATCGGGTCGTAATAGTCCGTGAGTAATGGCTTAATCCAAAGCTTGTGCTGTTCTGGGTCTCCCTGTCCATGCCTGATGAGCGCGTCCAGCATAATTCCGTGCAGTTCCCTATGGCGTTTGCCGCCCAGTCGCTTGCGGATTCTTTCTAATGCGTCAATGAGGTCTTGGGAGAATATTTCGAAGGCGCGCGGATCACCAAGCGCTATATATTCCTGCAAATTTCCCAGTATGTAATTGTCATAGGAGTGATTTACGCGCTCCGTTATGGAGGCTTCGACACGAACCCAGTCCGCCTTCCCACGAGATGCATGAAGGAACGGGGGGAGCGCGCAACGACCGATAAGGCGCCCCTCATCCTCCAAGATTAAAAAGGGATGCTGACTACTCTGATGCCTTACCAGCGCAACGCCAAAGGATAATTCAAAAGCGATTTGGGTGGGTTGGGCTGTAATCCGTCGGCCAAATGCTGACCCTCGATGATTTGCCAGCCCCTCCAGATCGATACTGCCCGGAATCGGTTGGCCACTGTTACCTTCATTAAGCAATCGCGTTTTAGCGACGCCCGTCTGGCCGCCCACCAGTAGCAGCGATGTGGAAGCGATAGCGGCTTCTGTTTTTTGGCTGAGCCACTGACGGATGGACTTATACCCTCCCTTTATTCTCGGGTAACTGATGCCCACATCGCTTAGCCATTGCTGTGAAATCTCCGAGCGCAGTCCGCCTCTGAAGCAAAACAGCGCGCCCTGAGGGTTGGCCTCAGCAAACTGTTTCCACCGTGCCACACGCGCTTCTTTTATCGCGCCCGAGACTAATTCGTGGCCGAGTTTGATAGCCGCTGCTTGCCCAGATTGTTGATAACAAATGCCGACTGCTTCGCGCTCTGTATCTTCCATAAGAGGCGCATTAACCGCCGCCGGAAGGCTGCCTTTGGCGAATTCGACCGGAGAGCGGACGTCCAGCAGGGGCGTGTCCTTGGAAAAAATAGCTTGGAAATTATCGAGTTCTAGGGTCACGTCTAGGACAAGAGAATTCGAGGTCTGTCGGCCCCCACTGCCACGAGTTCGCCTATGACTCCACTCGATAGGTCGCTTTGATCTAACAGGCGCGTGACCTCAGGCAGGGCGTCCTGCGACGTTGCAATCAGCAATCCGCCGCTGGTTTGTGGGTCAAAGAGGAGGGTTTGGTCCCGCAATGAGAGCTCTGGAAGCCGGTTGTCAGTGGCGACGCGGTTGCGCGCGGTGCCGCCGGGGACGCATCCCTGAGCAATATAGTGGTCAAGCCCCGGCAGTTCGGGAATCGCTGACACGTCGATGATTGCATCCAGATTGGCGCCTTCACACATTTCCAGAAGATGGCCGGCGAGACCGAATCCGGTGACATCGGTCAGCGCATTCACACCGTCGATCTGCCCGAGTTGGGCGCCCACGTCATTGGCCCGACACATCACCGCCGTCGCTTGTCCTACGTGTTCCGGTCGCAACTTTCCGTGCTTTTCCGCTGTGGTGTGAATACCGATGCCCAGTGGCTTTGTCAAAATAAGGCGATCTCCAACCTTGCCTCCATCATTACGCTTAATATTCTGGTGTAACGCCGTTCCACTAACAGCAAGGCCAAAAATAGGCTCGGGGCAATCAATGCTGTGTCCACCAGCGAGCGGGAAACCTAGACTTTGACAAACATCTCGCCCTCCCTGCACCACGCGGTTGGCGATATCGGCACTCAGCTGGGATATAGGCCATCCGAGAATGGCTACCGCAAGGAGTGGGGTGCCCCCCATGGCATAAATGTCAGATATGGCATTAGTCGCGGCGATGCGACCAAAATCGTAGGGATCATCAACAATGGGCATGAAAAAATCGGTGGTGGAGAGTAACGCGTAGTCTCCGTTCAGTCTGACTGCGGCAGCATCATCCCTCGTCTGGTGTCCGATCAACAATGACGGAAACGGTGCTGCCACATTTTCCTTGTCGGGGCTCGCCAGAATGCGTGAAAGGATGTCGGGTGCAATTTTGCAGCCACAGCCAGCGCCGTGACTGAACTGGGTTAATCGGACAATGTCGCTGCTCATATGGGCTTAAATCTCCGCTCACTGAATAATGCTAACCCGTTACGATTGAAAAGCGGAGCATTCCGGCTCATTCTTGGTGAAGTAGTAGCGGTGATTTGAGTGAACGGGTCAGTATTTTCGGTATTTCCTAGGACGGCCATCGGCGTATGGTTGATGCTTGTTGCTTTTGCGGCGCAGGGATCCGCGCCATCGTCGCTCCCATCGGCTGAGGCGTGGTCGACACAAAGAGCGCTTTATCAGAGAGCCAAAGGAGAGTTGGCCACGGGTGCCGGCTCGCGTTTCGCAGAGATACGCGACCAATTGAACGAATACCCGCTGCGCGTTGATCTCGATTTTGCAGTGAAGCTTGGGCAGCTGCACCATATGAAACCTAGCGAAGCCAAGGACTTCCTCGCGCAGGCGCAGGGCACTCCCTTAGCGAGTCGTTTTCTTGTGGCTTACCTGAGGCATAAGGCGCAGGACGGCCATTGGAAATCGTTTTTGGGGGTGATTAACGCGCCACCCGAAATGCCAGAGCTGCAGTGTTACTACTACCGGGCGCAGTTGGCGATTGGCCAGGCCGAGCTGGCGTTTACGGGCGCCTCGGTGCTGTGGAATGTGGGATATTCTCAGGACGATGCCTGTGATCCGCTATTCACTGCCTGGATGGCTAAAGTCGGTCCCGATGATGATCTGATTTGGTCCCGCGCCTTAAAGGCTTTCTCTGAAAAAAATGGCCATTTAATTCGATACATCAAACGTTTCGCGAGTGACGACCTCAAGCGCGACCTGGACGAACTCGCCGCTATTTACAAGCGTCCTTCTCGAGTGGAAGGCGATCACCATAAAAACCGGCCTAGGCATACCGACATCCTGATGGCCGGCGTGGCGAGGCTTGCCCAGTTGAATCCCAAGCGCGCCTACGAGGCGTTGCTATCACTGGTTCAGGATCATCCGATTTCGGCTGCCCAGGCCGAGGTTGTGGCCTTTGACATTGCGCGACACAGTTTGTTTGCCGAGCGCTCCCCCGCGCCAGAGGCCTGGGTAGCGCAACAGGTGGCCGAGTCGAAACGGGACGAGCTCACCGTGATCTGGTTGCGCAATGCCATCGCCCTTGGTGATTGGCACGATATTCAGGAGGGCCTGCAATGGCTTTCTGCCGATGCGCGGTCCCAAGACCGCTGGATTTACTGGGATGCAAGAAGCCGAGAAGCGCTCGAGGTTGGCAGTGGTGCTACGCTTTTCGGCGCCCTGGCCAGTCATCGTAGTTTTCACGGCTTTCTTGCAGCAGAGCAAGTAGGCCAGCCCTATCAACTGCGTGAGTCGCCGGTTTCAGTTGATGAAATACAACTGAAAGAGTCAAGTTGGCTCGGCGCCGCCCGCGCCCAAGAGCTCTTGGCTTTGGGCCTGCGCGAGGAGGCGAAGGAGCAGTGGCAGCACACACTCAATCAAGCGAGTTTCAGCGAACAAATGTCCTTGGGGCTGCTCGCGTTAGCGCGGGAGTGGGCCGATTTTGGGGTTGACGCGGCAATTGCTGCGAGAAATTGGGATCGGCTGGATCTTCGTTTTCCCTACGCGTTCTGGGAGGAATTTAAGCAAGCGGCGCTCGAAACCTCGCAGGATCCTTTCGCTTTAATCGCGCTGGCTCGACGGGAGAGCGGGTTGAATCCGCGGGCGCGCTCGAAGGTGGGGGCGCGGGGATTAATGCAGCTCATGCCAACGACGGCTCGCAATGTGGCGAAACAAGGCGGTGTGCCCTATCGAGGCACTAGAACCCTTTATGAGCCTCAGGTAAACATCGCGTTGGGCACGAGCTACTATTCGACGCTACTGAATCGTTACGACGGCAATCGTGTTAAAGCCCTTGCGGCCTATAACGCGGGACCGAGCCGAGTGTCGCGATGGCTGGGCGATGAGCAATCAATTGATCAGTGGGTTGATTCGTTGCCATTTTCTGAGACGAGGGAATACGTTCAAGCCGTGCTGACTTATCATGTGATCTATCGCCTCCGGGCGGGAAAATCTGCCGCGTTGCTCACACCTGCTGAGCGGACCGATATTTATTAGCGCAGAGTTATATCGCCGATTTATACGGTGTGGCCTGTATCCGGTAATGACGGAGAATTTATGAAAACGTTACAGATGCAATCGTGTGTGCATGAAAATGCGACTGTTGAGTGCGCCTTGGTAGAAACAACGGTTCCGGAGCCAGGACCTGATGACGTGTTGGTGGCGATTGAGGCGTCTCCGATCAATCCGTCAGATTTGGGCCTCATGTTCGGCGCTGCGGACCTGGAGTCCGCGCGACAGACCGAGCGAGAGGGTTTGCCGGCAATTGTTCTCGATGTCCCGCAGGCAGCCATGCGCGCCATGGCGCCTCGGGTAGGTCACTGGATGGCAGTGGGTAACGAAGCCAGCGGCCGTGTGGTTGCGGCGGGGCAGAGCGACGCGGCGCAGGCACTGTTGGGCAAAAGAGTAGGGATGTTTGGCGGGGAGATGTATGCCACCTACCGGTGCCTGCCTGCGACACAATGTATGCCATTTCCCGATGCCATCTCCGCCGAGCAAGCGGCGTCCTGCTTTGTCAATCCGATGACCGCCCTCGGCTTTATGGAAACGCGCGATATGGAAGGGCAAAAAGCGATGGTGCACACAGCTGCCGCTTCTAATTTGGGGCAGATGCTGGTGAGACTGTGTCAGGCTGATGGAATACCCCTGGTCAATATTGTTCGTTCGGAAGATCAAGTGGCGCTTCTCAGATCGATGGGCGCCGAATGGGCGTTGAACAGCCAGTCCGACTCCTTTATGAGCGACCTGATTGATGCGTTAGTGGCCACGGGCGCAACGCTGGCCTTTGATGCCATCGGCGGTGGACGTTTGGTCAACCGTATTCTCACTGCGATGGAGTTGGCGGCGGCCAAGACGGGGCCTTGGTCGCGTTATGGGTCGGAAGTGCCCAAGCAGGCTTACATCTACGGTCAGCTCGATTTGGGGGCTACAGAACTTACGCGCGGCTATGGTTGGGTCTGGTCCGTGAGTGGTTGGCTACTCACGCCATTTATGAACCGAGCCGGTGCTGACAGGGTAGCCCGCATGCGCCAGCGCGTGGTCAACGAGATCGACACCACCTTTGCCAGTCACTATTCCTCACGCACGCCGCTGACGCAGGCATTAAGCGTACAGGCGGTTCAGGAATACGGTGCGCGCAGAACGGGGCAGAAGACGCTGCTGTTGATGGCTGATTCAGCCGCCTGATAGCTTGACCTGATAGCCCATCGTTGCGAGCACTTGTTGGCAGGTCGTGCGCTGATCCCCCTGGATTTCAATAGCGCTATCCTTGACCGAGCCCCCGACGCCGCATCGCTGCTTAAGCTGCTTGCACAGGGATTTCAGACCCTCTGGGTGTTCGGGTATTCCCTCAATGACAGTGACCGCTTTGCCACCTCTGCCCTTGGTTTCGCGACGAATTCTGACGATGCCATCACCGGTGTTGGCGGGTTTCGCCGTGCCGCATACGCAGGCTCTCAGGGGGCGTTGGCACTGGGGGCACAAACGTCCGCCATCGGTGCTGTAGACCGCCCGAGTGGCAGCTGACTTCGCCATATGAGTGTCCTGTTAACCCGCTTCACGCCTATACTATCGCTCAAAGGCATGTTACGGACTCAAAACTATGTCACAAACCGCAGCGCTTGAGGCGCAGGTGGCGTTTCTGGAGGATACGGTGCAGGCGCTAGACCGGGCACTCGCGCTTCAACAGCAGCAACTGCTCCAGCTCCGGTCGCAAGTGGCGACGCTGACCCAGCAGCTTTGCGAGCAGGGTAACCGCTTGGACGCTTTCGGCGATAATGCGCTGGAGCCGCTTCCGCCGCACTACTAGATATAAGCCTCATAGAGAATGGAAATCTGCCTATGAATCTGCGTGTAAGCATTCTGATTTCACTGAGCTTTATTGTCGGCATTGGCGTGTTGTTTGCGATTCTGACCCGCCCGCCCGTCGCCCCTGAGCAGGAAGTTTATGTGAACGGCGTCGTCCTCACGATGGATGCCGAGAATACGATTGCCGAAGCGGTTTTGATTCGAGGCGGGCAGATTGAAGCGGTGGGCTCTTCAGAGGCGTTATTGTCTCAGGTCGACGACGACACCGTGATAGTGGATCTACGCGGCAGGGCGCTGATCCCCGGTTTCGTTGATGCACATGGCCATTTCCCCGGCTCAGGTCAGACCGTCTTTTCGGTTGACTTAAATAGTCCGCCGATTGGCAGCGTTACGAAAATGGGCGAATTAATTGAGGGGTTAAGTGATTTTGCCAAGGTGCGAACAGACGGCTGGGTAGTGGGCCACGGATATGACGATACGTTGCTTGCCGAGAAGCGGCACCCTACCCGTGATGATCTAGACCAGGTCTCTACCGAGCGACCTGTGGCGATTGTGCATGTTTCCGGTCATCTCGCAGTCGTTAACACCGTAGCCCTCAAGATTTTGGGTATCGATGAATCCACCCCCGACCCCGCGGGCGGCGTCATTGTCAGGGACCCTCTATCGGCCGATGGCCGTCGTCCCAACGGTGTGCTCGAGGAAACCGCAGCGCGGTCGGTTTGGCAATACACCCTCGACCTCGGAGTTATGGACGGTGTGCGCATGACCACTCAGGCAGCCGCGGAATATCTGGCCGTGGGAGTGACCACCGCGTCAGCGGGAGGTATGCCCACCACGGTTGCCAAGCTCTTAGGTTTTCTCAGTCGACTCAACCAGTTTCCGCAACGCGTCGCGCTTTTCCCTCTGTTCGAGGAAGTAGGAGAGCCACTATTATCGGGAGAGCTAGCCTTGGACGCCTTTGCGGGCGCTAGGGTGAGTGTGCCCAGAGTAAAGATTATCGCTGATGGCAGTATCCAAGGTTATACCGGTTATTTGAGCGAACCTTATTACGTGCCTTTCAAGGGTGACCCTGCCTACCGAGGTTACCCTTCCGTAAAGCGGGAAGACTTGTTTCGGCAGGTCGCCGGCCTCTATGAGAACCGCATTCAGGTCGCCATTCACTGCAACGGGGATGCATCAATAGACGATGGCCTTGACGCGATTGAAGCCGCGATGAAGCAGCACCCTTGGCCCGAAGCACGACCTCTTATTATTCACGCCCAAATGACGCGTTTGGATCAGATACAGCGGATGGCGGCGCTGGGCGTCACTCCCAGTTTCTTTTCAGCGCATACCTATTACTGGGGTGACCGACATGCCGCCATTTTTATGGGGCCAGAGCGCGCAGCGAACATGAGTCCTGCGCGATGGGCGCTGGATGCGGGGGTCCGTTTCAGCTCGCACCTCGACACGCCGGTGACGCCTATGCTGCCGCTCCAGGCGATTTGGAGCCAGGTCAACCGAGAGAGCACCTCGGGGGTGGTGATAGGCCCAAATCAGCGAATAGATCGCCTTTCAGCGTTGCGCGCGGTAACAATCGACGCTGCCTGGCAAGTTTTCATGGATGATCAGATTGGGTCCATAGAGCCGGGGAAGCGGGCTGATCTGGTTGTACTCTCCGATAATCCACTGTCGGCGGAGAACATTCGGTCAATTAAGGTGGATCGAACCGTGATTGACGGCGCGACAGTCTATTCACGTCTCTGAGGGCTCGATCGCGATTAGCCGGGGTCAAAGCCGAAGCGCGCACTGTCCACATGAATGAAGATCGCCTCTGCGGTAGCGGTAATTATCTCGCCGTGGCGCATTTCTGCAGTAACTTCAGTGCGACGTTCATCCAACTCCTTGGCCGTGGCACTGACATGAATCGTCGTGTTGAGCGGCGTCGGTCTGCGGTACCGCACTGATAGCCCTCCGGTCATGCCAGGATGCCCCATTCGTACGTGAGTCATTCCCATCAGGTGGTCAAGAATGCCCGCCACCCAACCGCCATGCACGTTTCCTGGGGGGCCCTCGAAGGCCTGCGAGAATAAAACGGTTCCCGCGATCCCACCCGAGTGCTCCTGCCACGTGAGTGCTGGTGCGCAAGGGTGGCTTCTGCCCGCCATTGCCACCAATTCACCCATGACATTATCGACGCTGCCGCGATTTTCGCGCCGCCCCATCTCCACTAACCCCGAGACTTGGGGCATGTCAGCCAGTCGATCAGTAATGGCTTGCAATTCGGCAGCGATTTGATGTGCAAATGCTTCGGTGATGTCCGAGCTCACCAGTTTGTTATTAAGTTGCCGTGCCGCTTCGGCCAGCGCGTTTCGGCTTTGCCAATAGCGAGACTCACTAGAGTTGGCTGGATAGGCGGTTGTCATTGATCTGTTTCCATCGCCGCCAACTGCGCCCGCCATTCGCGAAGGTCCCTCACAAATGCCTCTGGTTGTTCCAGCGCTGCAAAGTGCCCCCCTTTTTCGTGCGTGTTATTGAAATACATTAATTGCTGATAACGCGTTCGGGCGAGACGTTCGCTGCACAAGAACAGCTCCTTGGGAAACAGCGAAATACCGATGGGACGGTCTATGGGGGCATGGTTCGGATGATTGAAGCTTTCCCAATAGAGCCGCGCGCTGCTGGCCGCCGTATTGGTCATCCAGTAGTGGGTGACAACGTCGAGTAAAACGTCGCGAGACATTACATTCTCTGGATGGCGGGCACCATTGCGCTCGCAATCAGTCCACTGTGCAAATTTCTCGATAATCCAAGCCATTTGCCCAGACGGTGAATCAGCTAGGCTGTATGCCAACGTTTGCGGGCGCGTACTTTGTTGTTTTGAATAACCCGATTCGTGCTCCTGATAGTGCATTGCGGCGGCAAGGGTTACCTGCTCTGCGGGCTCGCTGGAGCTAAGGGTCAGGTCATCAGGCATCACGATGGGCAGATTGATATGGCCCGCCTTGCAACCGGTCTTACCCAGAAGGAGAGATTGCGTCACCAGTGAGCCCCAGTCTCCGCCTTGGGCCAAGTAGTGTGTGTATCCCATCCGCTGCATTAACTCGTCCCACATCAATGCGATTTTTTCGACTCCGAATCCCGGGACTGCAGGTGCGTCGGAAAAGCCAAAGCCTGGCAGGCTCGGAATAACCAGGTGGAAAGCGTCGCTGGCGGCGCCGCCTGATTGGGTTGGATTGGTAAGAGACTCAATGACATCCAGAAACTCGAGCACGGATCCGGGCCAGCCGTGGGTCATCAACAGGGGACTCGCGGCGCTATGACTGCTGCGGATATGCAGAAAGTGAAGGCTGACGCCATCTATTTCGATTTTGAAATTATTGTAGCGATTGAGTCTTTCGGGAACGCGCTGCCAATCGTAGTTGTCTCGCCAGTAACGCACCAGTTCTTGTTGATAACTCAGAGGTAAACCCTGCCGCCAATCTTCTACCGTCTCTGCGTCTGGGTAGCGAGTCATCGCCAGACGCCGCTTTGCGTCTTCCACCATGTCATCTGAAAATTGCGGTTCGAAAGGCTCGATTGCATCACTCACTATTACTTACTCACTACTTGGTGCGTGCCAGCCGCAAACGTTACTCCGCTACCAGGGTGGGCTCAAGCCAGATGATCGATTGCCAGATCCTGGTAGGTGTGCTCAAGCCACGGCAGCAGCTGTGAGCGCTCGGCCTCGGATTCCTGGGTGGCTGAGCGAAGATGGGTTGTTCGCGGTTCGCGGTCGAGAAAAAACCTGCCTGAAATTAGGCTTGCTTCGCGTGCGCGCGCTAGCCATACGATGGTGTCTGCCCCTTCTTCGCTGTTTCTCAGCACCCGTTGGGTTACACGCCTGAATCCGGGTAAAGCGGATTGAACGCCCGGCGTGTCCGCCCAGCCGGGATGCATGCTGTTAACAACAATGTTGTCTTCCCTCCAGGCCTCGGCCCAGAGCTCGGTCAGCACTGTGAGCGCACGCTTGGCGCGGGCATAGGCGGTAGAACCGTTGTAACCATCGCGCCGCATGATGAGTCGGTTCAGATTGAGCTTCTGCGTATACATGCCACCCGATACAACATTGATGACGCGGGTCGCCTTTGCGCGCCCCGCCATGAGCGGGTGCAACGCTTCTGTCAGCTTCCAAGGAGACAGCAGAAGCAATGCCACGCTCTGCTCAATGCCTTCCGCTGTTTGTGCATATTCATTGAACAGCGCGCCTGCGTTATTGATTAAAACGTCGATGGTTTTGCCTTCTGCGTTGAGTTTTTTAGCTAATTTATTAACGTCCGAGAGCAAGCTCAGGTCAGCGAGCTCAACCCTGTTTGCCCGAAGCCCTGTTGACCGCTCCAGGGAATCTTGCATCGACGCTAATTTGGCTTCGTCGCGAATGACGAGGGTGAGATCAGCCCCAGCCTCTAATAGAGAGACTGCAGTGGCGTAGCCCAGCCCCGAGCTGGCGCCTGTCAACACAACATGCTTGCCAGACATATCGGTACTCATCGGCGCCCATTGTTTTCTACCTCTGTGGTATCCGTAGCGCGTAAAGCACCGCAGTGCAGAGATAATGTGACTGTCTTTTCGCTGGGTCTCGGGCAACGCGGTGGGCACCGGATTGTCATCATTCAGGGCTCGGGCAAGGCCTTGAAGGCTGGCTTTTCCCATTTTTCTTAAACTCTGCTCGTTGCGCTTCGCCAGTGCTTCGAGACCATAGTGATATGTAAAGGTGGCGGCGTAGCTGATGCGCGTCGTGCCAATACTAATGGCCTCAAAGGTAATCACATCTCTCACGGTAAACCATCGGCTCTTGCCTGTGAGCACAAGGCATTGCCAGGGAGTGAATTCTTCCAGCGTGTAGGACAAGGCAATGGTCGTAGGGCCCGCTTTGCATAGGAGTGAGAACTGGCTTCCCACGCCGATGGGGCCGTCGGAGACCTTGCGGGCTTCTACGGCTGTCGCGTCCCATTCAATGGTGGTTCGGAAATCCGCGACATAGCGAAAACAGGCCTCTACTGAGCGGGGCACTTCGATAGTTTCGTTGAGTGTGATCATGTTGCACCGGTGGGCTGGAGCTAGACTTTACGGCGCGGAAGCCCCGTCAGTTCATTGCCGTCCTCATGCCGTGGCAGCGGCTTTGGATCTTGCGTGGCTTGACTATTCTTCGATCCACACCACTCGCAGCGGTTCTCCGAAATCGTCGTATACCACCTGTCGACGACGCTTGGGGGTGCGTTGTCGAACAATCTTCTTACGGCTCCGTTTTTCGGCGCGCCGTGCGTCAAGGGCAGCGATGACGTCGTTGAGCGGAGTGCGACTCGCTTTACGCGGTTCAAACACCGGGGGCGTGGTAGGTGGAATACCAGTGCCATCGTAGGCACTCTCGCCAGTTTTAAGCTCTTGGACTTTCCCGCCATCTGACAGGAATGCCGCCACCTGTCTCTCCAAGTGTTTCCTTATATCCTGTTTTGAAGGCGGTTTTTTCAATTCACATCCTCTATTGCGAGTATAAGACTTCAGTGCCCGCTCAGAAAGCAACGGGCTGACCGATAAGGATGCTTTCTGGTTTAATGCGCGCTCCTTTAATAATCCTTGGCGGCTGGAGAGGCATTGAGTTCTCTATTCTCCTATCGCACCCAAGATCATGGATTTGATAAATGGGTGCGCTGAGATCTTTGCTGGTGTTTCTATGGATGGCCGTTACGGTTATTCCAGCGGCGTCTTTGATCATTGTCTTTACGCCGTTCTCTAGCCCTGACTTTCGTTGGTGGCACATCGCTAGACCCTGGCTTCGCGGTGCGGTAGAGGCGGCGAGAAAGATCGGTGGAATTCAATATGTCGTCGAAGGTGAGGAGTATCTGCCATCTGCGGGCGACAATCAGCGCATTATTTTATGTCCCAAGCACCAGTCGACTTGGGAAACATTCTTCTTCGCAAGTCGCATGCCGCATCCACTTGCCTATGTTTTTAAGAGGGAGTTGCTGTTTATTCCATTCTTTGGCTGGGCGATGGCGTGTTTGAACATGATTCATATTGATCGCAGTGCCCGGGGAGACGCCTGGAGCAAGGTGGCGTTGCTCGGAGAACAGCTCATGGATGCGGGCAAGTGGGTGATTATGTTCCCGGAAGGGACCCGATCAAGACGAGGTGAACAGGGCGTCTATAAAACCGGTGCCGCACGGCTGGCGGTTGCCACCGGTGCGAGTATCGTTCCCATTGCTGTGGCCTCTGCGCGCTGCTGGCCCCGTAAAAGCTTCACATTTATTCCGGGTTCCGTGACGGTGTCGCTCGGCCCGCCCATTGTCAGCGGTGTGGGGGAGAGTCCGGGAGAGCTCATGCAGCGGGTGGAGCAGTGGATTGAAGCGGAGATGCGTCGTATCGACCCAGAGGCTTACCCTGCGGCGGATCGACGGGTCTCGCCGGAGGAACAGGATGCCCAACTCCAGCGAGCGCTGGAGGCTCAGGCTGATGCCGCTCGGGCTGCGCAAGGGGACGTTCCCGAGGACCTGCGTTAACTTTGACTTAGGCCAATTCGAGCGATTGCCTGATAGCGGCATTTGCGGCACTGTCGACACCAGCAATTAGCGAGGAATATGAGAGATGGGCTTTTATAGCGACGTTGTAGTTCCGCGACTTGTTACCTGTGCTTGTGGCACCAAACCCATTCTCAAGCAACGGCAGAAAGTGGTGCCGTTGGCGCATGGCGCGGTGTTGGAGATCGGCATGGGCGCGGGCCACAATCTGCCGTACTACGATACCGGCCGTATTACCTCGGTAGCGGGTATAGACCCCTGTCGCACGAGTTGGCGGCTGGCGCAGCCGCGGGCCTCGGCATTAGGCGTGCCACTTGAATTTGTAGAGGGCTCCGCCGAGAGTATTCCGATGCCTGATGCACGCTTTGATACGGTGCTCATGACCTACAGCCTGTGCACGATTCCGGACCCCGAGGCGGCTCTGGAGGAGATGCGTCGCGTGCTGAAGCCAGGCGGACGCCTCGTTTTCTGCGAACATGGTGAGGCGCCTGAGGCCTCCGTTGCCAAATGGCAAAAGCGGATTAATCCGACCTGGCGGCGGTTATTGGGCGGTTGCAACCTTAATCGCCCGATCATGGCGTTGATTCGCAACGCGCGATTCGAAGTGAATGAGTACGACCAAATGTACTTGCCGGGGACTCCCCGTATCGCCGGATTCAACGTCTGGGGTATTGCCCAGCGTTGAAGAGGTGCCTTTCTGCGCATGCCGATCGCGGTTTAAGTTGCCACCGGGACCGCATGGCGGTTTGCCGACGCGGAGTTTTTGCTGTGCTCGGTGTTTTGGCAATGCTCCATGGGTGCAGTACTAACGATGCACAGCCTGAAATGTCGACGATTCCCCCACCGGATTTATCCGGTCATTGGGAAGTCGATTACGCTCGCAGTGACAGCGTGCAGAACCAGGTGAATAGCACCTTCAGAGAGGTGCAGCGGGAGATCCGTCGTCGCAATGCGGCCGCGGAGAAGGGTGTTTCCTATCAGGGGCCCGCAATAGGGAACATCGATACCTTATTCGCTCTAGCCAAAATGGCCGAGTTGGTGGTGGAGCCTGGGCTCCTGGAGATTGACCAGGACACGCAATGGATCAGAATCGAGAGGGAGAATAGTTTTGCGTTGGTTTGCTCACTCGAGGCGACTCGCGACGAAGCTAATCGTCTCGGTAGAGAGATTTGCTGGTGGGATGGGCAGCAGTGGCATTTTGTGGTCCAACTACCCGATGGCTTGAATGTAGCTCACCGGTTCACGCGGTCTGATGATGGCAATTCGTTGGCCCAGCGCACCCGATTAAGCGATCCGGGGACGGGACATGATTTCGTGGTTACGAAGATTTTTGGCCGCTATGACCCCGCCGATCGCGGCTATACCTGTACCGAAACGTTATCCCGAGGACGGGTCTGCACCACCGAGCGGGTAGGAGTGGAGTAACCGTGGCCGGTGAACATCGCACGCTGCTATTAAAGCTGTGGTTGGTGCTGAGTTGGATCAGTATGGTCGCCTGTGGCCCTGTCCTGACCAAATCAACAATGACTGAAATCGAGGGCGAGGCAGCGGCGGAACTGGCTGCTCCGACGGCTCCACAAGAATCTCTTTCGCGCGTCGATAGGCCGCTACAGCCGGCCCTCGATATTAATGTGGTTGTATTCGACATTGCCCCAGAGGCGGGTGAAACGGCGCAATACATGGCTGTTCGCAAGCTGGAGTCTCGACTACTCCCCGGTTTGTTTCGCGAAGTTTTAGTCAGCAGTAATCAATGGGGTGTCGTGCGTGTCGTGCCCACTGCATCTGCTCTTGCGCCCGTCAATATTCGAACGGTTATCTTGGCCTCTGATGGCCGCGACCTCGCACTTGATGTGACGGTGTCTGACGTCGCGGGAGAGGAATGGTTCCGACTTCGGTTGGCTTATCGACAAGATGATCCGTTGGACAGTCTCTCCACCCTTCGTCAGATTTTTCATGTCGTAAGTAACCGTATGCGCGATGTTTGGTTTAACAGGTCAGTTGCAGAGCGCTCTCGATTGATCTCGATCGCAGACGTTGTCTATGCACGAGAATTAGCGCCCGACGCCTTCGCAAACTACCTTGACGCAGAGTCACCTTTGCTGACGCTGAAACGGGCACCCTCAAACGATGACCCGATGCTTGCCAGAGTGCAAAGAATCAAGAATCAGGAGTATTTATTCTGTGACGCCATGGATGAGCAGCTCGTCACTTTACTGGATAGGGCGGGCCCAACATATGACCTGTGGCGTGAGGCGGCGGTAGAGCAGGCGAATTGGCTCGATTATTATGAGTCGGTCGCCGCGTCAAGATCCGCGGGCCCCGGTGATGGGGAGTTCTCTCGCATGCAGGCAAGCTATTCGGCCTACCGGTCTTACCGCATTCAGGAGCAGGCTCTGCTCGAATTAGCGGAGGCGCTGGAGTCGGAGAGTCAGCCGGTCGTTTTGAGATCAGAAGGCGCCGTCATCACCCTCGAGGGCACGCTCGAGGCACAATATGCGACTTGGCGTGATTTGCTGAAGGAGATCTTTTTACTGGAACAGGGCGCCTTAGAATGACGGATCATCAATATCTCGCGACCTGTCCCGCCGGCGTTGGCGTGTTGCTGGTTCAGGAATTGCGCGCTCTGGGCGCCGAAGATCTAGTCGAGAGGCCGGTGGGGGTATCGTTTCGCGGGGATCTCGCCCTCGCTTATCGCGTATGCCTATGGAGTCGGTTGGCCAATCGGGTGCTTTTAATCTTGGATAGCGCTGAGGTGGATGGTGCCGACGGGCTTTATCAATATATAAATAGCATTAAATGGTCAGCTCATCTTTCTGATAAATCAACATTTATGGTGGATTTTTCTGGTCGCGCCAGTTGGATGCGGAACGCGCAGTTTGGCGCTCAGAAAATTAAAGACGCCGTTGTCGACCAGTTTCGAGCGGCAGGTATGGGTAGGCCCTCGGTCGATCTCAAGCAACCCGATTTACGGATTACGGCGCGCCTGGCAAAGGGCAGGGTTACCCTTGGCATTGATCTCTCAGGCGATAGTCTGCACCGGCGCGGCTACCGATTGGACGGTGGACTTGCCCCCCTCAAAGAGAATATTGCGGCGGCAGCGCTGTTAGCGGCGAATTGGCCCGAGCGAGCTCAGTCCGGAGAGGTCTTGATCGACCCGATGTGTGGTTCCGGGACCTTGCTCTTGGAGGCAGCGCTGATGGCGCTGGATCGAGCTCCGGGGCTGTTGCGGGAAAGATTTGGGTTTACACGTTGGTTGGGGCACGACGCATCGCAGTGGGCGGCCATTAGAGGCGAGGCGGAGGCCCGCGCCCAACCCGCCAGGAACGGCCTTGAGATACGGGGATACGATGCTGATATCCGCGCAGTGAGGCATGCTCAGGAGAATATTGCGCGACTCGGGTTGGAGGATGTCGTCAGAATTCGGTGCAAAAGCCTTGCTGAGGTGAAGCGTCCCACCCATCGCGCAATGCCGTCGGGTTTACTCGTCACGAACCCACCGTGGGGTGAAAGAATGGGAGAGAAGCAGTCGTTACCTCACCTCTACTCGGCGATGGGCGAGTTGATGAGTCGCGAGTTTACGGGCTGGGAGGGTCTTGTGCTCACCTCTGACCTGTCTCTGGGACGGGCGGTAGGGTTGCGCGCGCACAAGCGCCGCCGCATGCATAACGGTCGCCTTGAGCTTCATTTACTGCAGTTTGACCTCAGTGCTGACAACCGATTCCGGGCATTTGAGCAAACAGCCTTGGTGCCCGGTGGCGAGGAACTAGGTACTGAGAGTGACCCCAAAGAGATAGCGCTGTCCCCGGGTGCTATAAGTCTCGCCAATAGAATCAGTAAAAATCTGAGGCGCCTGCGTCCTTGGGTCAAGCGCGACGATATTTATTGTTATCGGGTGTATGACAGAGATATTCCGGAATATTCGGTGGCCATCGATTGGTACGAGGGTCACTTGCATGTCGCTGAATATCAGGCACCAAAGGCGATTCCCGAAGAGAAGTCGACAGCGCATTTGCGCGAAGTACTGGACGCCGTCCAAGTGGTTTTCAATATCGCAGATCGATCCAGCATCGCGGTCAAGACTCGAAGTCGACAGCGGGGCAAGGAGCAGTATCAGCGACTCAGCTCTGACGAAAACCGAATTGTAGTTAGGGAGGGTAGGGCAAGGCTATTCGTCAATCTCCACGATTATCTGGATACGGGACTATTTTTAGATCATCGACCGTTGCGCCATTGGCTTGGCGCGCAAAGTCAAAGCAGGCATTTCCTTAATCTTTTCAGCTACACCGGTGTTGCAACCCTACATGCGGCGCTGGGCGGCGCCACCACGAGCACCAGTGTGGACTCGTCGGCCACCTATCTGGAATGGTTCCGCGCTAATCTCGCGCTGAACGGATTGTCGGAGCGACAGCACCGCAGCGTGCGAGCAGACGTTCGCGCTTGGCTACAACAAGACCAACGGATGTATGACGTGATTATGCTTGACCCGCCCTCATTCTCGAATTCAAAGGGGCAGGCGGACTTTGATATCCAGGCTGACCATGGCAGCTTGATCGCATTAGCCATGGCGAGGCTCAATCCGCGAGGCGGCGTAATGTATTTTTCTACGAACCGACGGAAATTTGAGCTTGACCCAGCGGTGCAGGCCGAATGGGTGGTCGAAGACGTAACGACTGCTTCAATTCCGCCGGATTTTTTGCGATCAACCAAAATCCATTATTGCTGGCGAATTAAGCATCCGCCAGCCTGACGCAGAGAGGATGACGGTTCGCCATCCTCGCAGCGCAAGCGTTGTCCACCGGTTTATCCAGACCGCGATTTGAGCGGCATCGGTGATATACTCCGCGCCTTTTTAAATGCCGGTGCGCGCTCACGCGGGGATATCGGCGCGAACCGGAAAGAAGCCATGGCGCAAACTTTGTATGACAAACTCTGGGATGCTCATCTCGTAGAGCAGCGCGATGACGGCACGTCATTGATCTACATAGACAGGCATCTGATCCATGAGGTGACCTCGGCGCAGGCATTTGAGGGGTTGTCTCTCGCGGGCAGAGCGCCCTGGCGAAAAAACGCCAATCTGGCGGTGCCGGATCATAATGTTTCGACACTGCAAACTGAGCGTGCCGGCGGTCTTGCCGCATTGCCCGACCCTGTTTCACGCATTCAGCTGCAGACGCTGGACGATAACTGCACAACGTTTGGTATTGCTGAGATTCCTTTGAGTGATATTCGCCAAGGTATTGTGCATGTCATCGGGCCTGAGCAGGGTGCCGTGCTGCCCGGTATGACAGTGGTTTGCGGTGATTCCCACACATCAACTCATGGGGCCCTCGGGGCGCTCGCCCATGGCATTGGGACTTCAGAAGTGGAGCATGTCCTTGCCACTCAATGCCTCATTCAGAAAAAAATGAAAAACTTCAAAGTCGAGGTCAGCGGTCGTCTTGAGGCGGGGGTTTCAGCCAAGGACCTCGCGCTGGCAATTATCGGCCGTATCGGCACGGCGGGTGGCACCGGATATGCATTGGAGTTCACTGGCGATGCAGTCAAGGCGTTGACCATGGAAGGACGCATGACCCTGTGCAATATGGCCATAGAGGCGGGTGCGCGCTGTGGTTTGGTCGCGGTTGACGAGGTCACGCTTGAATACGCACGCGGCAAGCCACTGGCTCCCAAGGAATCACAGTGGGCTGCGGCTGAGGCGTGGTGGAGAACACTGCGAAGTGACGACGGTGCGCACTTTGATCGAGCGATTGAAATAGAGGGTAGCGCCGTTAAAGCGCAAGTCAGCTGGGGTACCTCTCCCGAGATGGTGGCATCGGTCGATGGGCATGTCCCTCGCCTTTCAGAAATGCCAGATGAGACCGCTAGACAGGGGCTTAAACGGGCGCTGGATTACATGGGCTTGGATGAAGGGATGCCAATAACGGATATCGAGCCTGACGCTATCTTTATCGGGTCTTGCACTAATTCACGCATAGAGGACTTGCGAGAGGCCGCCGCCGTTCTGAAGGGGCGACGCGTATCGTCTCGTATCAAAAAAGCATTGGTTGTTCCCGGTTCGGGCGTTGTTAAAGCGCAGGCGGAAGCGGAAGGCTTGGACCAGATCTTTTTGGATGCGGGTATGGAGTGGCGAGAGCCGGGCTGTTCTATGTGCCTGGCGATGAATGCTGATCGGCTAAACCCCGGCGAGCGCTGTGCGAGTACCTCCAACCGAAATTTTGAGGGCCGGCAGGGCAGCGGCGGTAGAACGCACCTGGTGAGTCCGGCAATGGCCGCGGCGGCCGCAGTGATGGGCCGGTTTGCGTCTGTCGACGCGGTAGGTGCCGTGTCGCCAGTCACGGCTGGAGGAGAGTAATGCAGGCATTTACCCAGCATGATGGTTTGGTGGCACCTATGGACCGAGCCAACGTCGACACCGATTTGATGATACCCAAGCAGTTTTTGAAGTCGATCAAGCGGTCAGGCTTTGGGCCGAATCTGTTCGATGAGCTGCGCTATCTCGATGAAGGCGTACCGGACGCGGATAACAGCTCGCGGCCGCTCAACCCTGACTTTCCGCTCAATTTTCCCCGCTACCAGAACGCGTCGATTTTACTGGCGAGAGAAAATTTTGGCTGTGGTTCCAGTCGTGAGCACGCCGCCTGGGCGCTCGCTGATGATGGTTTTTGCTGCGTGATCGCGCCCAGTTTTGCAGACATTTTTCGCTCGAATGCGTTTAAAAACGGGATATTACCGATTGAGTTCAGCTCGGAGCAGATGGATGTGCTGTTCGCCATGATGTACGAGACGGAGGGCTTTCGCCTCGCAGTTGATCTTGTGGCTCAGGTGGTGACCTTACCCAACGGCGATGCTTGGTCCTTTGAGGTTGACGCCTTTCGCAGAGACTGCCTGTTGCAAGGGCTCGACGATGTTGGCATCACCTTACAGAGCACCGAGGCGATTCGTGCCTTCGAAGAAATTCATGCGAGGCGCTTCCCCTGGTTGTTTGAGGATCTCGTGTTGTGACCCAGCAGATTTTGTTACTGCCGGGTGATGGTATTGGGCCTGAGGTTGTCGCGCAGGCGCGTCGCGTTCTGGAAAAGGTGAAGGCCCAACACACGCTTGATTTCAGCTTTGATGAGGCGCTCATCGGCGGCGCCGCGATCAATGACGAAGGTGCTGCCTACCCAGATAGTACGCAAATGCGAGCTCGTGAAGCCGACGCTATTTTGCTGGGAGCGGTGGGAGGGCCCCAATGGGATAGTTTGCCCGCTCCGGAGCGCCCTGAGCGGGGGCTGCTCGCCATCAGGTCCGACCTGGATCTATTCTGCAACTTAAGGCCCGCGATGCTTTTCCCAGAGCTTGCACAAGCGTCTAGCTTACGCCCCGATCTGGTGGCAGGTCTCGATATCCTGATTGTTCGTGAGCTTACGGGGGGGATTTATTTCGGAGAACCCCGAGGTATCTATACGCGTGAGGATGGTGTTCGTGAAGGGGTGAATACCGACCGTTACGACGAAGATGAAATCCGGCGCATAGGCCGCTTGGCCTTCGAGGCGGCCATGAAGCGTAATGGGCGGCTTTGCTCTGTTGACAAGGCCAACGTGCTCGAGGTGACGATGCTGTGGCGTGAGATTCTAGAAAGCTTGCGGCCGGAATATCCTGCGGTGGAGCTGAGCCACCTGTATGTTGATAACGCGGCGATGCAACTGGTGCGGGCGCCGAAGCAGTTCGATGTGATGGTAACGGGTAATCTTTTCGGTGATGTTTTGTCCGACATCGCCGCCATGCTCACAGGCTCCATTGGTATGTTGCCCTCGGCTTCGCTGAATGCTGAATCCCGGGGCCTCTACGAGCCCGTGCATGGATCGGCGCCCGATATTGCCGGGCAAAATTTAGCCAACCCGCTGGCAACGATATTATCCGCAGCCATGATGTGTCGGTATTCACTGCAGTTGAATTTGGTCGCCGATTGCATTGAACGCGCGGTTGCCTCGGTGATCACTCAGGGGTTGCGGACGCCTGATATTGCTGCCGACAGCGGGTCGGCAGAGGGGATAACGATTGTGGGAACTACCGAGATGGGTGATGCGGTTATCTCGGCTTTAGACAGTCAGTGATGAGCGGGAGCGTATGAAAGCGGTAAATGTCGCGGTTGTCGGCGCCACGGGTGCAGTGGGCGAGGCAATGATAGAAATTCTCGAATCTCGAGAGTTTCCAGTGGATCAGTTGTTCCCATTGGCCTCGAGCCGCTCTGCGGGGAAATCGGTGCAATTCAGGGGCAAGCGGCATACCGTTCAGGACCTTAGCCAGTTTGATTTTTCCCAGACGCCGATTGCGTTGTTCTCAGCGGGCGGCGACGTGAGCGCGCAATATGCGCCTATCGCTGCCGAGCAGGGTTGTATTGTCATCGACAATACATCGCATTTTCGGCGTGATGAGGATATTCCCCTGGTGATCCCTGAGGTGAATCCAGAGGCTATTGCGCAGTACCGCAATCGCAATATTATCGCCAACCCCAATTGTTCCACCATTGGCATGCTGGTGGCTCTGAAGCCAATTTACGATGCGGTGGGTATCGAGCGCATTAACGTTGCGACATATCAAGCGGTGAGTGGTACTGGAAAAGAAGCGATAGAGGAACTTGCCGGGCAGACTGCGCGGCTCCTCAATGGCAAGGAAGCAAAGCCCGAGGTGTACCCTCGCCAGATCGCCTTCAACGTGATTCCGCACATCGATAGCTTCCAGGATAACGGCTACACCCGCGAAGAAATGAAGATGGTATGGGAAACCCAAAAAATTCTCTCGGATGAGTCCATTCGCGTTAACCCAACCTGCGTTCGCGTGCCCGTGTTCTTCGGCCATGCGGAAGCCGTTCATATCGAAACCAAAGATCCTATCTCCGTCGCTGAGGCACGGGCACTCCTCGACGCGGCGGATGGCGTTGTAGTAATCGATTCACCCGAGCCAGGGGGATATCCCACCCCGGTCAGTGAAGCGGCGGGGGCTGATCCGGTATTCGTGGGGCGCATTCGCACAGATATTTCACACCCAAGAGGGTTGAATCTGTGGGTAGTAGCTGACAACGTACGTAAAGGTGCAGCGCTCAATAGCGTGCAGATTGCCGAGGTGCTACTGACGGCCTATCTTTAACAGCATGCGAGACGTGTATCCCTCTAGTATCGATACCAAGGAACAGGTGGAAAGGGGTGCGTTCAAGCCAGACCAAAGGAAGGGTGAGGCGAATTCATGAAGAGATCTATATTACGGAAAACCATCGCCGCGCTCGCTGCGTCATTTCCAGCCGCGAGCTGGGGCCTGGGGCTCGGCGATGCCTCAGTGCAGTCCTACTTTAATGAGCCCCTCAGGGCTGAATTAACATTATTGGAGATAGGGGCGCTTGGCCCTGGCGATATCCGCATTGGACTGGCGTCAGCGCAGGAGTTTGAGCGACTGGGTGTCGCCCGCTCTCAATTTTTGACCCAATTGAATTTTGAGGTGCAGGGTTCCGGCGCCGACGCAGTGGCGGTAATGACCACTGAGCAGGCGTTGCAAGAGCCCTACTTGAACTTCGTTGTGGAGGCGCGATGGCCTGATGGCCGTCTGCTGCGCGAATACACCCTTCTGATTGATCTGCCTCCTTCGCAAACCAATGACAACGCCTCGATAGCGGCGGCAGCCTCCTCGTCCCCAGTCGTCGCTACTGAAGAGGAATTGCCGGTGGCGGCGGGCAATATTCAGGAAGACATAAGGCCAGGGGGCGCTTATCTGGTGAGGAATGCCGATACGCTCTGGCGGATTGCTTTTGTCGCGCGACCCGAGGGTGTCACGATGGAGCAAGAGATGTTGAGCATCGTGTCGACGAATCCTGAGGCCTTTGAAGGCGAGAACGTTAACGGGCTAAAATCTGGTTACCTCCTCTCCCTGCCGACCGCCGACGAAATTTCCATTGCGGTTGCCGACGCGCAAGCAGAGGTGTCACGTCAGAATGCCATCTGGGCTGGCGTCGAACCGCTGGAGACGCCCGGGCTAACTTTAGTCGCTGATCCGCCCTCGAGTTCAGAGTTGTCACTGCCCGACGACGCACAAGAGATAGCAGAAGTTACTTTGTTTGAGGACGCAGGGGACGCTGAATCAGAGGGCTCGTTTGGGAGTGCCCTGCCTGCGCAAGAGGTAGGTTCGGCTCCACCTGCCTTTGAGGCGTTATTGAGCAAGGTTGAAACGCTGGAGCGCAATCTCGAGCGGATGGAGCGCCAACTCAATGAGCGAGACGCGGAATTGGAGCGGCTTCGAGCGCAACTAGCGCGGGTGGCAGCACGGGCGAAGGATCCGGGGTCTGAGACGATGGTGGCGGGTGGTGGCCCTATCAAAGCCTTGCCAGACTGGGTTTGGCTGGCTGCCATTGGCGTATTGATTTCGGGTGGGTTGGGCGTTTGGTGGGGACGGCGTGGACGCGCGTTATCTCGCTCAGATGCCGGTGACAAAGGCGACTCAGGCGGAGCGCTCGAATCCGGGGAGGTAGAGTCGCAGGCAGCGATCGCTGCGCCCGAGAGGCGTCCAGTGGGTGAGGGCATAGGTGAGCCCCATGCTGTGGATGCCACCTCAGCTGATGCAGCTGCGGTCAAATATGCGCAGAGAGACGCTATCAGTGCCGAGACTGAAGCTGCCTTCGCGGTGCCTGATTCAGAGGGCAGTCAAGCGGAGGCAGGTCTGTCACTAGTGCCGGTGTCCGAACCCTCGGAAGCAATATCAGACTCTGACACGGGGAACTCCTCCTACCAAGAACCGGTACAGACTGAGGAGTCCATTTACGGGTTAGAGACGGATCCGATCGATAGCAAGCTGGATCTGGCCCGAGCTTACCTGGACATGGGTGACGAGGCGGGTGCCAGATCCGTGTTAGCCGAGGTGATCAAGGAGGGAAGCCTATCGCAACAGGCGGAGGCTAGGACACTGTTGCTACGCCTTGAGGCATCGTGATCTGGTGAGATTCTCTGATAAGGCGTTATCCAGCGGTCAGCGATTCGCCGCGCGGGTCGAGTATCATGGGGGTCACTATCACGGCTGGCAGGCCCAACCCCATTTAGCGGTAGCCACGGTGCAGGAGGAGGTCGAAGCTGCCCTAGGCAAAGTGGCAGAGGCCCCGGTGAGCACTATCTGTGCTGGCAGGACGGATACCGGCGTGCATGGCTACGGGCAAATCATTCATTTCGATGCGCCAGCAGCGCGCAGTGTCAAAGCATGGACGTTGGGCGCTAATCGACACCTCCCTGACAATATTCGCTTACATTGGGTGGCACCGGTTAGCAGTGAGTTTCACGCCCGTTTCAGCGCGCTATCCCGGCGCTATCGCTACGTGGTTTTGACGACGCCGATTCGATCAGCGCTTCTTGAGGGGCTGGTGTGCTGGTATCGACAGCCGCTGGATCTCGACCATATGAATATCGCAGCGAGCATGTTGGTTGGGGAGCAAGATTTCAGTGCGTTCCGCGCAGCGGGCTGTCAGGCAACAACGCCCATGCGAGAGGTGTTTAATTGTGTGGTCGAGCAGAGAGGTGACCTCGTTATTATCGACATCACAGCAAATGCTTTTTTGCATCATATGGTGCGCAATATCGCAGGGTCTTTACTCGCCGTCGGTTCTGGCAAACAAACGACAGACTGGTTTTCGCGGATATTGCGCGGTCGTGATCGGACCGTCGCTGCTGAAACAGCGCCTGCATCCGGGTTGTACTTGGTCGAAGTAGTGTACCCAGAGGTTTTTAATTTGCCCGCGACGCCCGCCGGCCCAACTCTGCTGACGGCCTGTCTCTAGTCGTTCGCGACGATCTGCTAGACTGCCGCTTTTTTCAAAAGGGTAGTTGCCAGGTGCGCATAAAGATATGTGGCATCACGCGTCGCAAAGACGCGGAAGAGGCGTTGGCGTTAGGTGCTGACGCCATAGGCTGTGTTTTCTTTCCCGGTAGCTCACGCGCCGTATCGCTAAGCCAGGCCCGGGATATCGGGGACGGTGTGAGGGGTTTTGGGATGTTTGTGGGCTTGTTCGTGGATCCCACGAAGGAACAGGTTGAAGAGGCGCTGGAGTCGGTTGCAATCCATTGTTTGCAGTTTCATGGATCCGAGTCCCCTGAGTTTTGCGCGCAATTCAATCGCCCCTATATCAAGGCGGTTCCCATGACGCGAGGCGCTGATCTGGCGGCAACCAATGCACGATATGCAGATGCCAGGGGTCTGTTGCTGGACAGTGTGCACAGCGGACAGTTTGGTGGTTCGGGGGAATCCTTCGATTGGACAGCTGTCGATAGCAAATTGCGGCACCGGGTCGTGTTGGCTGGAGGCCTGACTCCTGATAACGTCGCGCGCGCCGTCCGGCAAGTTCAACCCATTGCAATTGATGTGAGCAGTGGCGTGGAGAGTAGTAAAGGCATCAAAGACAGCGAAAAACTACGGGCGTTTATCCTAAATGCCCGGCAAGCCGCAAAGGAAATAGCGTCATGACAGTTGAGGTCACCCCAGAACTTTTTGCATCTGTGCCAGATGCGCACGGAAGATTTGGTCAGTTTGGTGGCAAGTTTGTTGCCGAGACCTTGATGTCGGCGTTGGCCGATTTGGAATCTCTGTATGCTTCCCTCAAATCGGACCCCGCCTTTTTGGAAGAGTTCGACCGGGATCTCGCCCACTACGTGGGGCGTCCTTCGCCTCTTTACGAGGCGGCTCGATTATCCAATCAGATTGGCGGTGCGCGCATATTTCTCAAGCGAGAGGATCTGAATCACACGGGTGCTCACAAAGTGAACAACACTATTGGACAAGCCTTGCTTGCCAAGTACATGGGCAAAAAGCGGGTGATAGCGGAAACGGGTGCCGGGCAGCACGGCGTTGCCAGTGCGACCGTGGCGGCACGACTGGGTCTCGAATGCCATGTTTTCATGGGCGAGGAGGATATTCGCAGGCAATCGCTCAATGTTTACAGAATGAAGTTATTAGGTGCGGAAGTGGTGCCGGTGACTTCGGGTTCGCGTACCTTAAAAGATGCGATGAACGAGGCAATGCGCGATTGGGTGACGAATGTAGATAGTACTTTCTACATCATTGGCACCGTTGCGGGGCCGCACCCTTATCCGATGTTAGTTCGTGATTTTCAGAGCGTGATCGGCAGAGAGGCGCGTGCTCAATCACTGTCTCAAACGGGGAGGTTACCCGATGCATTGGTGGCCTGCGTTGGCGGTGGTTCGAACGCGATTGGCCTGTTCCACCCCTTCCTGCAAGATGCCGAGGTCGAAATGTTCGGGGTTGAGGCGGGCGGAAAGGGCCTCGAGACCGGCCAGCATGCCGCGCCATTGTCAGTGGGGAGTCCGGGTGTCCTTCACGGAAATCGGACCTATTTGATGCAGGATGATGATGGACAGATCCTTGAGACCCATTCGGTCTCGGCCGGGCTTGACTACCCGGGGGTAGGACCGGAACACGCCTGGCTTAAAGACATTGGGCGGGTGAAATATGTGGCGGCCAATGATGAAGAGACTTTAGCTGCCTTTCACCGGCTCACGCGTACCGAGGGAATAATGCCTGCACTGGAAACCGCGCACGCGCTGGCGCACGCAGAAAAGTTGGCCGCCGAGATGAATCCTGAGCAACACATTATTGTCAATCTCTCGGGCCGCGGCGATAAGGACATACTGACTGTTGCCGCACTCGAGGGAATAGAGGTTTGAGCGCCCTATGAGTCGGCTGGCTGGATTATTTGCGGCTCTTAAAGAGCAACGTCGCAAAGCCTTGATACCCTACGTCGTTGCGGGCGACCCAAGCCCGTCAGGTACTGTCAACCTCCTGCATCGTTTGGTCGCTGCTGGCGCAGACATATTGGAGATTGGCGTGCCGTTCTCTGACCCGATGGCTGAGGGGTTGGTTATTCAATTGGGTCATGAGAGAGCGCTGGCAAACGGCATGACCTTGCGCGGAGTGCTCGACATCGTTACCGAATTTCGCCGCGATAATGCCGAAACCCCGGTGGTTATGATGGGTTACGCCAACCCTATAGAGCGTTTCGGCTACCAGGGCTTCGCGAAGGCTAGTGCCGATGCGGGCGTGGATGGTTTGATTACGGTTGACCTGCCTCCAGAGGAGGTGGCCCTGTTCGATGAGGCATTGCTGGAGGCCTCCATTGACAACATTTTGCTGATTTCACCAACCACGTCGATCGATAGAATAAAAACGATCATCGCGCGCGCTCGCGGGTTTATCTACTGCGTCGCCGTCAAGGGCGTAACGGGCTCTGGGCTGCTGGATGTTGATGATGTGGCTCAACGTCTTAGCGTAATTCGAGGTCTTACGGACCTTCCTCTGGCGGTGGGCTTTGGTATCAAGGATGCCGACAGTGCAAAGCGTGTGGCGGTCGTTGCCGATGCGGTTGTCGTGGGGAGCGCCTTGATTGATGAGATGGTGAGGCGCTCTCAGAGCCAGGTAGGACTGGAGGAAATCCAGATTCATGGCGCAGCTGTACAATTGTTAGCGCGCATTCGCGCCGGTGTGGACTCTTCACATTCCTAGTGTCCGCGCTGACTCGTATACTCGCACCTAAATTCGGTGGGGAACCCCATGAGTTGGATTGACAAGATTCTGCCCTCCGGCGTGACCAAAGACGATAGTGCAAATCGCACCAACGTTCCTGAGGGTCTGTGGAAGAAGTGCATCAAATGCGAAGCCATTCTTTATAAGCCCGATCTCGAGCGAAATGCCGAGATCTGCCCCAAGTGCGACCACCACATGAGAATTGGTGCCCGGCGTCGGCTTGAATTGTGCCTCGATCAGGGCGCGGAGGAGCTTTTTCCGGATATCGAGCCGGTGGACCATCTTAAGTTCAAGGACAAAAGAAAGTACCGTGATCGTTTGACTGCGGCCCAACGGAGCACAGGAGAAAAAGACGCCTTAATAGCAATGCGCGGCGAAGTCTTGGGTGTGGCAGTGGTCGCACTGGCCTTTGAATTTGATTTTCATGGCGGATCGATGGGATACGCCGTAGGAGAAAAGTTTACCCGAGCCGCCACTGTCGCTTTAGAGACGCGAACGCCATTGGTCTGCTTCTCTGCCTCTGGTGGCGCGCGTATGCAGGAGGCGTTGATTTCTCTCATGCAGATGGCGAAGACTTCGGCCGTTATTGAGCGGCTCAAAGGGCAGGGTATTCCCTACGTCTCAGTTCTCACGGATCCTATTTACGGCGGCGTGTCCGCTTCGCTGGCCTTGCTGGGGGATATCAATATTGCGGAGCCGGAAGCTCGCGCTGGTTTTGCTGGCCCCAATATCATCGAGCAGACAATTCGTCAGAAGTTGCCCAAAGGGTTCCAACGCAGTGAGTTTTTATTGGAGCACGGTGCGATAGATATGATCGTGCATCGTCACGAGATGCGCGAAACCCTGGCGCGCATATTGGCTAAATTCATGGGGCATAGTGTCCCGGATCGCAGTTCGACAGCCCTGGAGGGCGAGGTGATCACTGCCCACGATCGCAGCGATTCACCGGGGCATGCCTGAAGCATCCCTGAAAGACTGGTTAAGCCGCCTGGAATCCAGGCACCCCGTAGAGATAGAGTTAGGGCTGGATCGCGTTTCTGTAGTCGCTCGTGAGCTCGGGGTTCTGTCTCCACATATTTATACCTTCACAATAGCGGGTACCAATGGCAAGGGCTCGGTCGCAGCGGTGTTAACAGCTGGGCTGGTAGCCGCGGGCCACCACGTTGGGACCTATACATCTCCCCACTTGTTGCAGTTTAACGAGCGCATTCAGTTGAACGGCGAGCCGGTAGATGATGCGTCCATTGTGGCGGCTTTTGAGGCTGTCGAGCGCGCGCGCGCAGATATTTCTTTAACCTACTTTGAGACCGCTACCCTCGCGGCGCTTTGGATATTCCATCAGGCAGGGGTGACGCAGCAGGTGCTAGAGGTTGGGCTTGGGGGTAGGCTCGATGCCGTAAACATCGTCGACGCCGATATCAGCGTGATCACCAGCATCGGCCTTGATCACACCGATTGGTTGGGAGATAGCCGCGAGCTTGTAGCCGTCGAAAAGGCCGGCGTTGCAAGAAGCGGCCGGCCTTGCATCGTAGCAGAGGACGACCCGCCGGCGACGCTCATGTCAGCGTTGGCGGGTTGTGGGGCAATCGCGCACTTCATGGGTCGTGATTGGCAAATTAGGGATAGCCGCTTAAAAACGGTTGGTGGTTCGACAGTGCATCTACCGCGTCCGTCTGGCCTGCTTGAGAGCAATGTCGGTGCGGCGCTACAGGCCATAGAATTGAGTGGCGCGAGTGATCTCAACGAGGGACTGATTGGGGCAGTCAGTGCAGTAACACTGCCTGGTCGGCTGACGACCTTCGAGATCGACGGTGTTCATCTTATTCTCGATGTTGCCCACAACACAGAATCGGTAGGCCGATTGGCCGATTTCCTGCGTCGAAATCCTTGTGAGAGAGGCACCCACGCGATTTTCGGGGTAATGGGGGATAAGCCGGTCCGTGATATGATTCACGCCTGTGCAGGGATCTTCGATGATTGGCGCGTCGTTGACCTGCGCCACATTCCGAGAGCGATGTCTGTGGAGCGCCTCGTTAGCGAAATAGGGGCTGAGCAGGTAGCAGCATCGGGCCCCTTCAGCGAGGTTTGGGTGGATGTTTTGCAGCGTTTTCAGCCCGGGGATCGAGCAGTGGTCTTTGGTTCTTTTCACATGGTCAGTGAAGCCCTGGGGTTGTTAGCTCAGCAGAGAGACGTCTAAGGAAGCGGATAATGGACTCGGTGCTCAAACAGCGTCTGGTAGGGACTTTGGTGCTAGTGGCTTTGGGCATTGTGTTCTGGCCGCTGATATTTACCCAACCCGAGAATCGTGAGCCCCTTGTCCTCGGGCCAATGCCAGAGAAACCCGAGATTGATCGTACGCCTATAGCGCCGCCTGAAATTCCCAGCGAAGCGGTCGAGGCGCTTTTACCCGATGTGGCAGTGCTCAGCGCCGATGAGCAAGGGTCGGCTGATGACAAAACGTCACTTGACGAAAAAGCGGCTCAGAATGGGGTTGATCAGCTCTCGCAGATGACTCGACCCGTCGCCGAACCTTTGCGCGTTACTCCCCCTTCATCCGAGCCCTTGATTGATGAGCAAGGCTTGCCTCGCTTCTGGGTATTACAAGTTGCAACCGTAAGCAGTGAGGCGCGAGCGGGTGCGTTGGTTGAGACGTTGCGGGCTCGAGAATTTAAAGCTTTTTCGTCGGAGTTCGAGAAGCAAGGTCGCAAATTGCATCGCGTTCAAATTGGCCCGAATGCGGAGCGCGAGCGCTTGGAAACAATAAAACCCGACATCGACCGGGCGCTGTCGGTCGATTCTCAAATTCTCAGGTACACCCAGTAATATGAGCGATTATCTGGAGGCGGCACTCGCGGGTGTGACTCGATTCAACGCCTGGGATTGGTTTGTTCTAGGTATTTGGATTATTTCCGCAGGGTATGGTGTCGTGCGAGGATTTGCCAGAGAGGTGCTGTCAGTCATAGGTTGGGTCGCCGCTTTTTTTATTGCCAATCTTCTTGCAACTTCGGTTGCTGAGGTCATGCAGGGAGTCATAGAAGAGTCCACCACCCGCTACTTAATTGCCTGGATACTGACATTCATCGCCGTTCTGTTGGTGTTCGGATTGATTGCTGCGTTTCTGTCAAAGCAAATGCGCCAGCCGGGGTTCAATCTTGGAAACCGGTTGTTGGGGGCATTGTTTGGGCTGGCCAGAGGTATATTGATCGTCGCTTTGTTGAGCGTTGTACTTCGTGCAATTGTCCCGAAAGAAGAGCAAGGTTTGATTAATCAAGCGGTGCTAATGGATCCGGTAGATTGGGTCGCGGAGTGGGTTGGCGCTAATTTCGAACGCGTTCTGGAGGCTGAGCCTACTGAAGCGGTAAAAGAAACCCTTGATTCCACAGAGATGCTTTAGGGCCGGGGTAACGATATGTGTGGATTAGTTGGAATGGTCGCCGGGAGAAATGTCGCTGCTGACATTTACGACGCGCTGACAATGCTCCAACACCGTGGCCAGGATGCCGCGGGCATTATGACTTGCGCGGATGGCAAGTTGATGCAGAGAAAGGGTGAGGGCTTGGTCCGGGATGTCTTTAGGGCGAGTCATATGGAGCAGTTGCAAGGGCGCTTTGGTATCGGTCACGTGCGTTATCCCACTCAGGGAAGCTCTGGCACCGCATTAGCGCAGCCATTTTATGTGAACTCTCCCTATGGCATTGCCCTCGCGCACAACGGCAACCTGACCAATTCGGCTTTTTTGTCTGATGAATTGTTTAAGTCAGATTTGCGCCACTTGAATACCGATTCCGACTCTGAGGTGCTACTCAATGTGTTTGCACACGAGTTGCACCGATTGGGGAAGCTAGCTCCGAGCGCTGATGATATTTTTGCCGCGGTAAAGACGCTGCACAAACGATGCGAAGGGGGCTACGCGGCCGTATCTCTGATCGCCGGTTTCGGTTTGGTTGCCTTCCGAGATCCGTATGGTATTCGCCCTTTGGTGGTCGGACAGCGAGATAGCAGCGACGGACGTCCAGAATACATGGTTGCCTCTGAAAGCGTCGCGTTGGACGTCGCGGGCTATGAGTTGCTGGGTGATGTATTGCCCGGTGAGGCTATCTGCGTCACGCAGAATGGAGAGTTGCATAGAAAGCAGTGTGCGGATCAACCCAAACTCATGCCCTGCATTTTCGAGCACGTCTATTTTGCTCGTCCTGACTCTTTGATGGACAGTATTTCTGTCTACAAAACTCGAATGCGTCAAGGTGCAGCCTTGGCGAAGAAGATTCTTCGTGAGAGAGCAGATCACGATATCGACGTTGTTATCCCCATCCCGGATACGAGCCGCGTGGCGGGGCAATCGCTTGCCTATGAATTGGGTGTGAAGTTCCGAGAGGGATTCATGAAAAACCGTTATATCGGTCGAACCTTCATCATGCCAGGGCAAAGCGAGCGGAAAAAATCGGTGCGGCAGAAGTTGAATCCCGTTCCCCTTGAATTCCAGGACAAGACGGTCCTGCTGGTCGACGACTCAATTGTGCGCGGCACCACGTGCGGACAGATTATTCAGATGGCGAGAGACGCCGGCGCTAACCGGGTCTATTTTGCCTCTGCGGCTCCGCCCGTTCGGTACCCCAATGTGTATGGCATCGACATGCCAGCTGCTAATGAATTGATTGCCCACGGGCGATCGGTTGAAGAGATTAGAGAGGAGATTGGCGCGGATTGGCTTATTTATCAGGATTTAGACGATTTGATTGAATGCTCCCGCGAGGGCAATCCCGAAGTCGATGGCTTTGAATCTTCCGTTTTTGACGGGAAGTATTTGGCGGGCAATATCGACGAAAATTATCTTCGTGCGGTCGAGGCCGCGCGGGCTGATGGAGCCAAAGGAAAATCAAGTAGCCTCGGTATTAGTGACGGCGCGGTAGTGGGTTTACACAATGATGGTTGATTTGTGCGCTGTGTTGCTTGGGGTGGGAGCGGTATGACGCAAGACAGTGGCGATTGGCTGAAGGATGCCGGGTTAAGGACCCGCGCGATCAGGGCGGGTATTAGCCGGTCTCCGGAGGGGGAGCACGCGGAGCCCATATTCACTTCTTCCAGCTTCGTTTTTGAATCTGCGGAGGATGCCGCCGCCAAGTTTTCGGGCGACATTTCAGGCAATGTTTATTCACGATATACCAATCCAACGGTGCGCAGTTTTGAAGAGCGGTTGGCAGCTTTGGAGCATGCAGAGAGCGCTGCTGCTACCGCCTCTGGAATGTCGGCTATTTTGGCCGTCTGTATGGCGCACTTAAAAGCGGGAGACCACGTTTTATGTTCGCGCGACGTGTTTGGCGCCACTATTGGTCTGTTTGAAAACACGCTGAAAAAATTTGGCGTCGAAATTACTTTTGTTCCGCTGAATGACGTCGATTCATGGCGCGCGGCGGCTACGGGGGCGACGCGCTTAATGTTTCTGGAAACCCCGTCTAATCCCATGAATGCGATTGCGGATATATCGGCAATGGCGACCTTAAGCCGAGAGCTGGGCGCGATGCTAGCAGTCGACAATTGCTTTTGCACACCCGTTTTGCAGGCGCCGCTGTCTCTGGGTGCGGATTTGGTTACCCACTCAGCAACCAAGTATCTTGATGGGCAGGGGCGGGTTCTCGGCGGGGCGGTTGTCGGGAACAAATCGCTGATTGAGCCCATTGTTGCGTTCAACCGATCCTGCGGTCCGACGATGAGTGCTTTCAACGCGTGGGTGATGTTGAAGGGCCTGGAAACCCTCGATATTCGAATGCGGGCCCATTGCGCCAATGCTCAGGCCCTCGCAGAGTGGTTACTGACCCGACCCGAGGTGAACAGCGTGCACTACTGCGGTTTGCCCGGACACCCCGGGCACAGTTTGGCCACACGCCAGCAGAGTGGGTATGGTGGAGTGCTCGCTTTTGAGGTCGAGGGGGGTAGGGAGGCCGCTTTCCGTTTTATCAATCACACCGAGCTGATGTCGTTGACTGCAAATCTGGGTGACGTGAAATCAACGATTGTGCACCCCGCGTCTACCACTCACGGCAGACTGTCTCAGGCGCAACGCACAGATGCAGGTATCAGCGATGGCTTGATTCGTATTGCCGTCGGGCTGGAGGATCTGGAAGACCTACAGGCGGACTGTGACCGAGGCTTTCGGGCGCTATCTTCCGGGTAGCACCCGATCACCTATCGAGCCAGGCCAGTTAAGCGACCTGATCGATAATCGTGGCGGCGATTCTTGCCCCGTCTTTCGCCAGTTCCTGAAACGACACCACCTGATCAAAGTTCATGTAACGGTAGATTTCCTCGGCCATCGAGTCGATTTTTTGCGCGTACTCGAGATACTCCTCGGGCGTAGGCAGTTTGCCAAGCAGTGCTCCCACGGCCGCCAGTTCCGCCGATGTTAGGTACACATTGGCACCTTCTCCCAGCCGATTGGGAAAGTTGCGTGTAGAAGTCGAAAGCACCGTTGACCGCGGTGCAACGCGCGCCTGATTGCCCATGCAGAGCGAGCAGCCGGGCATTTCCGTTCGAGCTCCCGCCTTGCCAAAAATGGCGTAGTAGCCTTCTTCCATTAACTGGTGCTCATCCATGCGTGTCGGTGGGCAGATCCACATACGTGTCGATACAGGAGCCCCGTGTGCCTCCAGTAGCTGGCCAGCAGCCCTGAAATGCCCGATATTGGTCATGCAACTGCCGATAAATACTTCGTCGACCTTGTCGCCCTGCACATCGGATAGCAGGCGAGCGTCATCAGGGTCATTGGGTGCGCAGACAATGGGTTGGTTGATTTCGTTTAGGTTGATGTCGATGACCGCAGCATATTCAGCGTTATCATCCGCCTGCATTAGCTCGGGTTGATCCAGCCACGCTTCCATACTGCGAGCGCGACGCTCCAGCGTTCTGGGGTCGCCGTAGCCCTCAGCGATCATTGATCGCAGCAGTACAACATTTGAGCGCAGGTAATCCGCTATGGTGTTCTCGCCCAACTTAATGGTACAGCCCGCCGCAGAGCGTTCCGCCGAAGCATCAGAAAGCTCGAAGGCCTGCTCAACGGTCAGTGACTCCAGACCTTCGATCTCAAGAATTCTTCCTGAGAATATGTTTTTCTTGCCTTTTTTCTCAACGGTGAGCAGTCCCTGTTGAATGGCGTAGTAGGGTATTGCGTGGACGAGGTCTCTCAGAGTCACACCCGGTTGCATGTCTCCTGAAAAACGCACTAGTACCGATTCTGGCATGTCGAGCGGCATGACCCCGGTGGCGGCGGCAAAGGCGACGAGGCCTGAACCCGCTGGAAACGATATACCAATAGGGAAACGAGTATGGGAGTCGCCGCCAGTGCCGACCGTGTCGGGTAGGAGCATACGATTCAGCCAGCTATGAATAATCCCATCGCCCGGGCGTAAGGAGACGCCACCTCTGGTCATGATGAAATCGGGCAGAGTGTGTTGCGTCTCGATATCGACTGGCTTGGGGTATGCCGCGGTATGACAGAACGATTGCATGGTCAAATCTGCGGAGAATCCGAGGCAGGCTAGATCCTGCAGCTCATCCCGCGTCATGGGTCCTGTGGTGTCCTGAGATCCAACAGTGGTCATACGTGGTTCGCAATAAGTGCCGGGGCGAATACCTTCGACTCCGCACGCGCGTCCCACCATTTTTTGTGCCAGCGTGAAGCCTTTGTCCGAGGCTTCGGGCTGGTCCGGTTTGCGAAACAAGGTGCTTTCCTCAAGATCCAGCGCCTCTCGCGCCTTTGCCGTGAGCCCGCGACCGATAATGAGATTGATGCGCCCGCCAGCTCTGACCTCGTCGAGCAAAACCTCAGAGCGGAGCTCGAATTCCGACAAAACCTCACCGGACTCAGACAAGATCAAGCCATCGTAAGGTTTGATCTCGATGACATCGCCCATCTTTAGTTGGTCCACCGGCGCCTCGAATACTAAGGCGCCCGCGTCCTCCATGGTGTTATAGAAGATGGGGGCGACTTTGCCGCCTATACAGACGCCGCCAGCGCGCTTGTTAGGTATTCCCGGGGTGTCTTCACCGAAATACCACAGCACCGAGTTGGTGGCTGATTTGCGCGAGGATCCTGTTCCAACAACATCTCCGACAAAAGCCACGGGTAAGCCGC
>Ga0255776_10000426_pt1 | contig 48078 bp, 35 predicted proteins | sample 071ome_19_FD_179974 | JGI IMG/M metagenome (GOLD analysis project Ga0255776, IMG submission 179974) | Coastal salt marsh microbial communities from the Groves Creek Marsh, Skidaway Island, Georgia - 071413AT metaG (version 2) | ecosystem: Environmental > Aquatic > Marine > Intertidal zone >... | reverse complement strand
GGATATCAATCAGAAGCCTGTTCCCCGGATAACCACGGTTCCCGGTGTTGTCCCGACTCAGGCCGACGAGTCCGGTGATGAGCCGGGGCAAGAACTCCAGGCAGGAGAGTAGGGCGGATGAGCGAAGGCGTGGACGAACAATCACAAAGCGCCCGGCGGGAAGCGTTCGAGAGTTTTCGAGCTCACGCGACCTACTGGCTGTGTGTGGTGACCACTACCGCCGCGATCGCTTGGGCGGCGTGGGGCACTCTGGATATCGTCAGCAACGCCACCGGTGAGGTGATTCCGTCGTCTCAGGTAAAGACGGTGCAGCATCTGGAAGGCGGTATCGTCAACCAAATCTTGGTGCGGGAAGGTCAGGCGGTGACCAAGGGCCAGCAGCTTATTGTTTTGGAACCGACGGCGACCAGTGCGGATGTCGGCGAACTCCAAGTCCGCCTGACGGCGTTACGGGCCCAAGTGACCCGATTGCGGGCGCAGTTGAACGGCGATGCCACTCCGGAATTCGAGCAGGACCTGAAGGACAACCATGCGGAACTCGTGAGCCAGGCGACCCGGTCATTCGAATTTGCTCGCCGGCGGCATGAATCCGAGATCGCCAAGCAACAGAAATCCATTCTCCAACGCAAACACGCGATCAACGAAATCAACACCCGGCTGCGGGGTCATCGCAATTCGCTTAGGCTGTTGCGCGAGCAGGTGCGGATCAGTGAACAGTTGTTGCGTGAGAATTTATCTAACCGTTACAAGCACTTAGACCTCCTCAAGGAAGAAGGCCGGTTGACTGGGGAGATCGCGGAGGCCGAGGCGGCCTTAATCAGCGCCCGCGCCGCTCTCGAAGAGGCGGAGGCCGGATTGATCACCATCAAGTCGATCTTCGCCGATGAAACCAAGAAGGAACTGGATGAGGCCCGGCTGACCTTCAATGAGCTCAGCCAGCGCATGCAGAAGTTTAAGGACAGTCTGCGCCGTACAACGTTGCGGTCGCCGGTCGAGGGTGTGGTCAAGACGATCTATGTGGCGACAATCGGCGGCGTGTTGAAGCCCGGTGAACCGGTCGTCGATATCGTCCCCCAAGGGGATCGGTTGATCATCGAGGCCCAGTTGCCGACACAGGACATCGGGTTTGTCCAATCGGGGCAGGTGGCGGTGGTTAAGCTCGCCTCCGCCGACGCGGCCCGATTTGGCGGTTTGGAGGGCAAGGTCGTGTCCGTCAGTCCTGATACGCTGATGACGCCCGAAGGCTCGCCCTTTTATAAGGTGCGCATTGAAACCGGAGCCGATCATTTTCGCCGCGGGCCCGAACGCTACAACTTGTTTCCCGGCATGCAGGTGATCGCCAGCATTCACACCGGGGAGCGGACCGTGTTCCAGTATTTGTTCCAGCCTTTTATCGACTCCATGGATGACGCCATGCGGGAGCGATAACCGGATCGATTGGTTTTATGGCGCTCGCTCCCATAGACGGCATCCGCTACGTCTGGCCCACGCCCATATTCGGCGGGATGCTGCCGGATCACGGGACCGTTAACCCCGGTTTGCGTACGCATATCCTGGACAAAGAGGCGGCCAGCGACAGCATCGGCAAGAGCGTCGCAAAGGGCTGGCACTAGGCCGAAGATTTAACCGCCGAAAGTTGTGCCGAAATGGGTCACTTGTTTGCGTTTATCAAATACGCGCTGACGCAATTGACCGAAGTAACCACCGGCCTGCCCGCGGCCGAGTTTGAGACGACGGACCACATCACCGCCTGGGCGGTAGTTCTCCGGAACGGTGGTTACAGCAGGCTTCACTCCCACCCCGGGCACGCTTGGTCAGGAGTCTACTACGTGGATCAAGGCCAGCCTTACCAGGGCAGCGAAGATGCCGGCTGTATCGAATTCATCGACCCGAGAACGGGGGTGGAGATGATTCCCATGCCGGGCAATCCCTATGGCGGCGGCATTTCCCTCAGACCCGAAGCCGGGCGGCTCTATTGTTTTCCCGCCTGGCTCAAACACCAGGTCCATCCGTTTGAGGGGGACGGCGAGCGGATACCCGTTGCATTTAATGTTAGGATCGACAAGTTTCATGTTTCGCGCAACGCAGCTGATCAAGGCAATGGGTGAGACATGTGGGAACTAACGAGCTGGGGTGTTTGCCCTATCTTGCGTCCCGGTAACAGGAGTGAATATGGCTGATACCCCGGTCACAGAGGCAGACGGCGCCGACTTGGTCGCGATCATGCAGTCTATTGGTGCCGGCCAGTATGCCGAGGCGGAGAAGCTGTGCGAGTCCATCCTCGAGTCCCGTCCAAATGACGCGGGCGTTCTACATGCCATGGGGCTCACCCACTATATGGGCCGGCGCTACACCCGGGCGATCGAATACATGCTGAAGGCCGTTCAGTTCGACGACACCAATCCGCAGTACTATCTGAACTTGGGTGAATCCATGCGGCGCGCCCAGCGGCCGGATGATGCCATCGGCATGTTCGAGAAAGCGTTGGCGCTGAAGCCGGAGTACCAACTAGCGCATCTGGGGGTCGCTAATACATTACGGGATCAGGGGCACCGGCCGGAAGCAATTGCCCGCTATCGGTTGGCCTTGGCCCTGGACCCGACATTTGCGGAGGCATTTCATTATCTGGGCGTTATGTTCCTGGAACAGGAACGGCATACCGAGGCCATCGCTTATCTGCGCAAGGCCGTTTCCTTAAAACCGACTTATTTAGAGGCGAGGTTGGCGCTGGCCGGCGCCTTGGACAAAGATGGGCAGATCGACGAAGCGATCGAGGTGTATTCGGACATCATAGAGACAGATCAGAGCGTGACGGCCGCCCACAACAACCTTGCTAATATATTGAAAAGTAAGGGGAATATTGAGGGCGCAATCGGACACTATGAACAGGCGCTGGAGATAAATCCCAATAATGTTCAAGCAAGGTATAACCTGTCTCGTGCCCGAAAGGCCGACGCGGATGACAGCGAAATTCCTGTCATGGAGGAAATGTTGCAACGGGAGGGGCTGCAGGCACCGGACCGGGTCAACCTGCATTTCACCCTTGGAAAAATTTATGACGGTCTCGAACGCTATGACGAAGCCTTTGAACATTTCCGGCAGGGAAATGAGTTGGATGATCGGGCCATCCCCTTTGACCCGGAGGGGCACGGGCGCCACATCGACCGATTGATTTCTATTTTCAATCCGCAGCTATTTGCCCGCCGACAGGGGTACGGCAGCGACTCGGAACGTCCCATATTCATCGTCGGCATTCCACGCTCCGGAACGACTTTGACGGAACAAGTCCTGGCGAGTCATCCGATGGTCTATGGGGCGGGGGAGTTGGACCGGGTCAGTCAATTAATCAATGCCGCGTCAGTAGAGATCAGTGGCGCTGCGGCGTATCCTGAATGCGCATTCGAATTGGATGCCATGACGGCCTGTCGCCTAGGTGAGTCGTATATTTCGTACATTCGCCGTCTGAGCGGCAATAGCCCTCATGTAACTGACAAGATGCCGGGAAACTTCATCCATTTGGGGTTCATCGCCATGTTGTTGCCGGGTGCGAAGATCATACACTGCCGTCGCCAGCCGATGGATTCGTGTTTCTCCTGCTATACCCAGCATTTTACGTCGCCAATGCCGTTCGCCACCAAGCTGGAGAACCTGGGTCACTATTACCAAGGATATGAGCGGATCATGACCCATTGGCACGAGGTTTTGCCCCTCGAAATTTTGGACGTTGCCTATGAGGACATGGTGGAATCGCACGAAGAGAAAACCCGTGAAATTTTGGACTTCTGCGGTCTTGAATGGGATGAGGCCTGCTTGCAGTTTCATCTGACGGAGCGCACGGTCAAAACCGCCAGTACTTGGCAGGTGCGCCAACCCCTTTACAGTAGTTCGGTTAGCAGGTGGCGGCGTTATGAAGGGCACCTCGCACCATTGAAAGAAGCCCTGGGTGACGCTTTCTACGAAGCGTAGCTCGCAGGCAATCAGCGGTTCCAGGCACGATTATTTGGAGGAAGATGCCTTTTTCGACGAGGCCTTTTTTTTCGTCGAGCCGCCGCCGTCGCTTCCGTTGTCGCCCATCCGGGCCTGCACCTGTTCACCGATGTCCTTGGCGGCATTGGAGATGCCCTGAAGAATACCGCTCAGCTGGTTTGCCGGAATAAGCAATCTCACCATTGGCTGAACAGAATCGTGTTCTGCCTGCTGGGCAAAGGTTACCCGAAACACGCCGTTCGCATGGGACATGTTCGCGACACGTTCAACAAAGAATTCGGTTGGGGAATTATCAGCCACGTTTACCTCCAGCTCCTGATGTCAATTGTCTCGTACACCTATAGGTAAATTTATCTAATATTTCTAATGATTTAAAGCTCTGTCGCCAGCCAGTTAATTGGCTTAGCGCTTCTTGTAATCGTTTACGATGCCACCGTCGTAGCTCCTGACCACGCTGCCTGGCAACGGGGCCGTCTCTTCAGAGTCGATTTCCACAGAACTACCGATTTCGAAGGCAATGTCCCTGCGGCCCAGATCGGGAACAAATTCCAGCGCCGCGCCGCCGTCAGACAAATTCGTGATGGTGCCTGGAAGGGTATTGTTTCCACTGGAGACATTGACCGGAACTTTAATGTCGACGCGGGGATGGCGGCGATTTTCTTCACTCATGCCCTGATCATACGCGTATGAATGTGTCGAACCAAGGGATGATGGATATGGGCGGATGGACGACGAGCCCCCCAAAAATACTTTGTCGCGTACCGTTCCGGCCTTTATGAAGGCACATCATGTGTGGGATTGCGGCCATATTTGACCTTACCGCCAAACCGGTTGATCGGGCCGGCTTGGATCGGATGATGTCGTCCATGGCGGCGCGGGGTCCCGACGGAGAAGGGGTCTGGGTCGCGCCGGGCGGATCGGTAGCCCTGGGCCACAAACGCCTGGCGATTATTGATCCTAGTGACAGCGGCGCGCAACCGATGCTCCTTGGCGGCGGCCACGGAGATGTGCAATTAGCCATTACGTATAACGGCGAGATATATAATTTTCGCGAATTGCGTGATGAGTTGATCGCCGAGGGTCGGGTGCTCTCAACCCAATCTGATACGGAAGTTCTCCTCCATCTCTATGACCGCGACGGTGCGGAGATGGTGTCCAAACTTCGCGGGATGTTTGCCTTTGCGATCTGGGACGAATCTCGGCGGGAAATGTTTCTGGCCCGGGATCCGTTCGGCATCAAGCCGCTTTACTACACCACGGGTAATCAGCAGATAAGGGTGGCCTCGCAGGTAAAGGCTCTGCTGGCCGGCGGTAACATAGACACGACGGCGAATGCCGCCGGGCACGTGGCGTTTCATATGTTCGGCTATATTCCAGAACCCCATACCCTGTACTCGGGTATTATGTCTCTTCCCGCCGGGCATACGCTCACCATCGGACCCGACGGGGCTGGTGAACCGCAGGCCTATTATGATGTGCAGACGCACCTACGATATGACCAACCGGAAGCTTCGGCGGAGGTTCGGCGGGACCGGCTGCAATCGGCCCTCAGGCAGTCCGTGGCGTATCATTTAGTGTCCGATGTGCCGGTGGGGATATTTCTCTCCGCCGGGTTGGATTCCGCAACGGTGGCGGGCTTGGCCAGCGAGTGCGCGGGCGCTTCTCTGGATACCATGACGCTCAGCTTCGACGAGCTTTCCGGCACGCCGATGGATGAAGCGCCGCTGGCCGAGAAAATTGCCGCCCTCTATCAAACCCGGCACCAAACCCGAAAGGTGGCCGGGGCCGAATTCCATGAAGATATGGATCATTTGTTCAGCGCCATGGATCAGCCCTCGATCGACGGCGCGAACACTTATTTTGTCGCCAAGGAAGCCGCCGGCATGGGGTTAAAGGTCGCACTTTCCGGACTGGGCGGCGACGAAATATTCGGCGGCTATCCGTCTTTCCGCCAAGTGCCTCAGATCGCCAATTCACTCGGGTGGATTCCCGGTCTACGGCCGATGGGCGCGGCGTTTCGCGCGATCAGCGCGTCTGTGATCAAGCGCATGACGTCGCCAAAGTATGCCGGATTGTTCGAGTATGGCGGCGATTTTGGCGGCGCCTATCTGCTCCGGCGGGGGCTGTTCATGCCTTGGGAACTGCCGGAAGTGTTGGATCCGGATTTGGTCAGCCAGGGGATGCAGGAGCTGGATGTCATGAATCGTTTGGCAGACACAACCCAGGGCATCCCGACGGATCATGGTAAAGTCTCGGCGCTTGAACTCACCTGGTATATGCGAAACCAGCTTCTCCGGGATTCCGACTGGGCCGGCATGGCGCATTCCCTGGAAATTCGTACGCCTTTGGTGGACGCGTTCCTGTTCCAAGAGATCGCTGCCTTGGGCGCCAGCAAACAAGACATGGCCTCGGCGCCGGCAATACCTCTCCCGGGCGATGTCCTAAATCGTCCGAAAACGGGGTTTTACCTTCCCGTTCGGGAATGGCTGATGGGCGAACAAGACCCGGGCGCGTTAGGCCGGGGTTACCGGGGCTGGGCGCGGATGGTCTATAACCGGCTTTGGAACGCGCCCTGACTTTTCCCGCCGGGTGGATGTCACCGGGATTTGATTTGGCCTCGGGTGCAAAGCCCTCTAAGACCCAGCCAACAAACGCTACTGATTACTTGGAATGAAAGACATGGAGCCAATTCTGCCTTGGCTGATCATGGCCGGCTATGGACTGCTTGTCTGGTATTTCGCGCCAAAGCGCACGACCGTCGCCGGTTTTTTCTCCGGCGGGGACGAGAAGGGCGCAGCACCCGGCCTGTGGTTGCTGGTCGCCAGTGCGGCAATTTCCTGGATATTCGCCAAGTCCATCGCCAATGCGGCCGGGCTGGCGCAAGCCTTCGGCCTGTCCGGCTCGATCGGCTACGCGTTTTATTATTTCAGCTTCTTTGTGGCCGGGGTGGCCATTTATCTGATCCGCACGCGAGGCGGAGACACGACCCTGCCGGCATTTCTGGTCCGAAAGTATGGAAGCCTGTGCGCTAAGTTGTTTATTGCTGCGATTGCCATCCGGCTGCTCAACGAGGTTTGGTCGAACACCAAGGTCGTGGGCCTGTATTTTGGTGCGGAGGGAAGCGCCGGCTATTGGACCGCGGTTGCGGCGGTGACGGCGTTCACGGTCATCTATTCCTGGCGGGCCGGGATGCGCGGTAGTCTTTTAACCGATGGCGGCCAGATGATCCTGGCGGCTATTCTGTTGGCCGGCATCTTGGTCTTTCTACTGCCGACATTCAGCGCGCAGGGATTGCCGGACGTGCCGTCCGCCGCCAGTTTGGCAGGCTGGACATTCGCCGGATTGGCCCTGGTCCAGGTATTAAGCTATCCCTTCCATGATCCCGTGCTGACAGACCGAGGGTTTTTGACCGATCCCAAGACCATGCTGAAGGTGTTTGTCATCGCCGGCATCATCGGTGGCGCATTTATTTTCCTGTTTGGATTCGTCGGTATCTATGCCCGATCCGAAGGGCTGTCCGGTAATCCGTCCCTGGCAGTGCCGGCCAGCTTTGGCATCACCATGTTATTGGTGGTAAACGCCATCATGATGACCAGCGCCGGTTCGACATTAGATTCGACGTTTGCCAGCACCGCCAAACTGACGGCGCGGGATTGGCGGGGGCGGACGGACGCGCCCACGGAAATTCAGGTCTCGGTCGGACGGCGAACGGTATTGGCCATTGCAATTCTGGGTAACCTGCCGCTGTTTGCCATCTATCTGGGCGGCATGGTCGGCCCGGCTGTCATCGCCGCGACGACCATCAGCGGCACCATGGTGATGGGGTTGGCCCCGATTTTTCTGCTGGCCTTTTTGCCGGGCGCGGGACCGAGGAGTTTTCACCTGGCGTTCTGGCCGGGGATAGTTTTTGGCATCGGCTTGACCATTGAAGGAGCCGCCGGCGTTAGCCTATTTCCCGATTGGATAGATCTAGGTGTCGGCCGGTACGCGGATGACCTTGGTGTGAATACTTTTGGACTGCTGATCTGCACGGCTGGGTTTCTGCTGGGATGTTTGTTTTCCGGTCGCGAAAGGTCAACGTCGCAGCTTCGAATGGAGGCCTCCTAACCAGACTGCTAAAACGGTTGGCCGCCCCTACCGGCTGGTATAGAAACGCCTCATGTGCGGGGTTTCAGGGCTCATCCATTTTGGTCGTAGGGACCGGATTGATCGGAATGTTCTGGACCGGATGAACCAAACGATGGTCCACCGGGGGCCGGATGGCGGGGATGTCTTCGTTTGCCCTGACGGGTTGACTGGCCTGGCCCATCGTCGCCTTTCCATCATCGACCTGACCGACAGCGCTGACCAGCCGATGACCAACGAGAATGGCTCGGTTTGGATTTCCTACAACGGCGAAATCTATAACCACGCCCGTCTCCGTCCCGAGCTCGAAGCGGCGGGCCACGTATTTGCCAGTGATCATTCCGACACAGAAGTGTTGATCCATGGTTATGAAGAATGGGGCATACGGGGGCTTTTGGATCGGCTGGAGGGCATGTTCGTATTTGCCATCTGGGATCAGGCCCACCGCCGGATGACCATCGCCCGAGACCGGATAGGGATCAAGCCGGTCTATTTCACCAAACGCAGAGGCATGTTTGCTTTTGCCTCTGAAATTAAGGCGCTTCTGGCCCATCCCGACGTTCCGTCCTCGGTCAGCGGGACGGCGCTCTATCATTATCTTACCTACCTGACGACGCCGGCGCCGCTGACCATGTTCGATGGCATCTACAAGTTGCCGGCGGCGCATTATCTCGAAGTGGCGGCGGATGGCAAACTGACAGCGGCGCGTTATTGGGACGCCATGCCCGGCCAGGGCATCTCACCGGACGAGCTGAATGGATTAAGTCCGGCTGAGGTTGAGAAGTACTATCGGGACAGCGTTGTCGAGCGATTGGAGGCCTCGGTCGAAAAACGCATGATGTCCGATTCCCCTTATGGCGCCTTTTTGTCCGGCGGAATCGATTCCTCGGTGAACGTGGCGTTGATGGACCGGTTTACGGACAATCCGGTGAATACCTTTACCGTTGGGTTCAAGGATCATCAGCACCTCAACGAGTTGGATCATGCCCGCCGGGTCGCGGATTTGTTCAAGACCAACCATCATGAAGTTCTGATCGATGAATTCGACATGTCCGGCTATTTACAGGATTTGGTGCATCAACAGGACGAACCCCTGGCTGACTGGGTTTGCATCCCCTTGCACTTTGTCTCGAAACTCGCCCACGACAACGGGGTCAAAGTCATTCAGGTTGGGGAAGGGTCGGATGAGCAGTTCTGCGGCTACAACGGCTATATGAAGTATCTTGAACTGCACGAGCGTTATTTTGGGCCATTCCAGAAGCTGCCGGGCCCGCTTCGCGCCCTGGGGGCTGGATTGGCCGGCGGTTTGGCCAGGCTGATGCCCAAGTTTGAAATTTACGCCGATGCGGTCAGCCGGGCGTCCGACAACCGTGAAGCGTTTTGGAGCGGCGCCGTCGCCTATTGGGAATCTCAGAAGCGGGCGTTGCTGCCGGGGTTTGGTGCGGAACCGCCGTCCGGCTGGGAAGAAATGGCCGAGATCGGGCTTTTGCCGGAAAGCTATCTGCAGCCGGACAGTTATCACGTGGCGCGGCATTTCCTCCAGGATATCGATTCTGCCCATCCCGGAGAGGATCAGCTAACCCGAATGATCTATAACGAGTTTCGCCTCCGGCTGCCTGAACTGCTGTTGATGCGCGTGGACAAAATCACCATGGCGTCCAGCCTGGAATCCCGGGTGCCGTTCCTTGATCATGATTTGGTCGAGTTCACCATGGACATTCCCCAGTCGGCCAAGATCAAGGGCGGCGTTCAAAAGCAGCTATTGAAGGAGGCGGTCGAAGGAATCATCCCGGACGACATCATCTACCGCCGGAAAATGGGATTCGCCGCGCCCATGGCGCAATGGCTGGAAGGGGAATTTGGCCGCCAGACGGAGGCTGAAATTCTGTCTTCGCCGCTGCTGGGTGAACTGCGGTTTGACAAAGCCCACATCTCATCGCTAATTGGCGACCATCGGTCCGGTCGGCGGGATACATCCTTACTTGTGTGGGTGCTCTACAATCTAACCGCTTGGCACAGGCATTGGATCGGCTGACCGACCGGCATCCTCCATCATTCCAGACCTAATTGCGATCCTACCCTGACATGGCACATATCGATGATCTTCTAGCCCGGTTTCCCAAGACCAGACCAACGCTTTCTCCCGAAATGGAGAAAATTCATCTGGATTTATTGATCGCCAATCGGGAGCGTCAGACATTCGTGTCCAAGTTTTCGAATGCGCTGGAGGCCTGGATGCACCGAAAGGTGGCCGAGGAAGGGCAAGGCGCGGGGTCTCATGTTTTGGAAATCGGCGGCGGCACATTGAATCATCTCAAATTTGAGCGCGATTTGTCCGGATATGACGTTATTGAACCGATCGAACTTCTCTATCGAGACAAGGTTGAATTCCAAGCTGTGCGCAAGGTTTATGCGTCGATTGATCAGATTGATCAGAGCCAGTCCTACGACCGGGTCATCTCGATCGCCACGTTGGAACATTTGACTGAACTGCCGCACATGATCGCGAAGTCCATCCTCCGCCTGAAAGAAGGTGGCTTGTTTCAGGCCGGGATTCCAAGTGAAGGCGGATTTTTGTGGGGGTTGGGCTGGAGACTGACCACTGGCCTGTCTTTCCGGCTGAAAACCGGCATGAACTTCAAGGAACATATGGAATATGAGCACGTCAATGATGCTAACGAAATAGAAGCACTTGTGCGGTATTTTTTCCGGGATGTTCGAATTCAGCGTTTTCCTGTCGGATCGAGGCAACTTAGCTTATACTCCTATTTGGAGGCGCGGGACCCGGATTTGGCGAAATGCGACGCGTATCTGTCTTCCGGCTGAGGGAGAGACCGTGGACGAGGGTCTTAAGACGCAGCGCCGGGCGTTCTGGCTTCGGGCTGTTTGATGAGGGTTAAAATTCACGATGGCGTTTAATCAGGATCAATACGACATTGTGCTGGTTTACCCGCCGGCCGAGATAGTCTTGGAAATTTATGATCTGCCCGACTTTCCCAATATCGGGATAGCCTATATCGCTGCCCATCTCGAAAAGACGCTGGGCCTTCGTGCGGCTCTGATAGACGCAAGATTTAGCCGGATGTCGGTGGAGGAGACGATCGAGCGGATCATTCAGTTGAATCCGAAAATTGTCGGGATCGGCGGGATGACGCCGATGGTCGTAACGGTCTCCAAGATTAGCCGGGCACTCAAGGAGAGGCTGCCGGATGTCAGCACGGTCCTGGGTGGTTTCCACGCGACTTTCATGCCGGAACGAACCTTGAAGGAGTTTGCCGCTTTAGACTATGTTGTCGTCGGTGAAGGCGAGATGGCGTTTGCCTCGCTGGTCGACAATATTCTGGCGGGATGTTCGAGTGATATTAAGGGTGTCTGGTATCGAACCCAGGATGGCGTCGCCGATAACGGCAGGGGAGAAATTCCCGAGACGCTGGACGAACTGGGGGAGCCTGCCTGGCACCTGTACGATCCCGAGGATATCAGCACGTACTGCGGTTCGCTTCCCGTCATGGGACAGCGGGGTTGCCCGTTCTCCTGCACATTTTGCAGCAGGCCTTACGGCCAGTTGGTGCGCAAGAGAACACCGGCCCTGATTGCGAATGAAATTGCCGCCAACAACAGTCGATATGGCGTGGAGAAGTTTCATTTCTATGATTAGACATTCAGCGTTGACCGGAAACACACCAGCGCTCTTTGCCAAGAGCTCATTGATCGCAATATGTCCGATAGTTTCTCCTGGACGAGCACGGTTCACGCCAACACGATTGATCAAGAGTTGGCGGATCTGATGAAGAAAGCCGGATGCAGTTTCACCGGATACGGAGTCGAGACCGGCGACGACGATATTATGGCGCAGATGAAGAAAGGTGTGACCAAGGAACGTATCGTCCGCGCCCGGGAAATCTTGAAAAAAGCCGGTATTACGACGTCTTCTTATTTTATGTTGGGGCATCCAAATGAAACCCGCCGCTCGATCTTCAGGACCATTAAATTTGCTGTGCAACTGAATCCTGATATCGCGGCGATCGGCATCATGGTGCCTTACCCCGGTAAGAAAATCTGGGACCTGGCAAACAGGGGTGAGGGCGGTTACGAAAAATTGTCCGGAAACTGGGAAGACTACAATAAACAACTCGGCAACGCCGTTCATCTTAAGAATATCAGTCGGCGGGAGATCGAGATCTATCAGTTGATCGGATACGCCTCCATCTATCTCTTTAATTTCAGGTTCAAAGACCTTTTAAATATTGCACGGGCCAATGTGAAGCTGCTGGCCTCCATGTTCATGAAAGTGATTCTGCCGGAGAACATCGTCCGAAAGAAAATTATCTTCAGAAACGACGGGGGACGGCTGTGGAAAGAGAAACGCAAAGAGTCATGGGGTTGATTGATATTGACTGCCCCGCTGGATCAACGGACTGACCTGGACGGTCCCGGATTTTCCTCCAAATGAGTTATTTTCTGATCTATCTCAGCCTGTTGGGACTGGCCGGACTGATGCCCCGGTTGAGCCAAGATCGTGGCGAATGGGTCGGCTTCCGGTTTTTCCTGGCGGCAATGTCACTCCCCATTTTGCTGTTTTTGGGCAACGTTCTGCTAGGCCTCCCTGTGTCATTTGTCGGATGGGGTGTTTTGGTAGTCAGCGCCGCCGGCGGACTGCTTTGGGCGAGACGGCAATTCAGCACGGAAGGTGTCGCGGCAATAAGGGGATTGATGGTTCATCCCGTCGTCGTCTTGCCGTTTTTACTTCTCTGCGTGGCATTATTGCAGGGTGGGATCGACTATTTCCCCTTTCCGGGCGACGAAACCGCAAGCTGGCTTCGGTACGCAAAGCAGATTTATGTTGTGGATAGCTATTGGTCGGCGGAGCTGAAGTATCATCTCGGCGGATATTCCAATGGTTGGCCGCTCTTTGTGGCCTATTCAAATATATTCGGCCCGAATTACGACGACACTAATGGCATCATATTGCCGTTTCTGCTGCATGTGGCGCTTCTCGGATTTCTATTCGACTTTTTGCGCTTCCTCTTTTCCCGCGCCGGCGTGGAACGCAGCGGCGATGCCGGGATTTACGCCTGGGTGTTTATAGTGTGCTTGCTTGCGATTGAAGCATCGTGGGTGCTGTATCCTGAATACCAATTGATAGACACCCCTCTCCTCTATGCTTTTCTCGGCGCTTTTCTACTGGGCCTGGCGGGGCTGTATGACGAGTTTGACCGCAGGACCATTGTCATTGCCCTTGGGGCGGTTGTGGCCGGCGGCTATCTGTTGAAACTGTCCATGCTAACTATCGGTCCTACCTTGGGTGTATTCTGGCTAGGATTCCTGTGGCGCGAGGCCGGGCGTCAAGGACGGGGCGATCCATTGAGCTACCTCGTTTCGCCGGCCGGCATCCGGAAGGGCGCGCTCTACGCCGCGGCGCTGCTCGGGCCGTTCATTGTACTGAGTGTCATTTGGTCTCAGCATCAATTTGGCAGCCACTGCTTCAGTTCGCCGTGGGCGTATATCTCTGGAGCCGAGAGCTTTGCGTCCGACAAGTCGATTGCTATTGCTCACCTGATCTGGAGCGCCATGACCACATATGTATCGACCTTCAAGGTGGAACTTACCTTGGCGTCAATCATCGTAATTGGTGTGTCACTCTCTGTGCCGCAATGCCGCTGGTTCGTCGCGGGCCTGTTCTGCTTTGTGGCCTTCTATATGGTGCTCATGCACTCGGCTTATCACCTGTGTTATCCGCCTTTCGGTGAAACCGGCCTGCAGTCGTTCCAGCGGTATTTTAGGCCGAACTTGAGGTTCCTCCACTTTTTCGGGCCGCTGTTGTTTCTCATATTCTTGATGGAGCGTGAGGTATTCCAGGGCTTGGTGAAATCGATGGGCCAAATTCGTCTTGTCCGCGCCACACTGCTCCTTGCCATCGCCGGGTTGCTGATTTTTCAGGGATATAAAGTAACCGGTTCCCTGGAGGAAAGCGCGACGCGCCAAAACCTGGGTGCCGATCTGCAAAAGACCATCTTTTCGATCAAACATGACTCACGCCGTCTGTTGCAGATTATCCAGGATCGGAAGCTTATTCGCCCCCGTGTAAGCGTGATCGCTCAAAACGGATATGGGGTGGAATGGGATTTGTCCCGGTATTTCGGCATCGGCGACAGGCAGGGCGGTTCTGTATTCAATTACTGGCCGGAACCCCCTTACAGCTGGGCGCCGGCGCGCGCCAATTCCTTCACCAGGGTCACCACGGCGGAGGAGCTCGAATCCTGGTGGAAAGGCTTCCCGATTATATGGCCGATCCGGACAGATCCCTGGACCCGTGCTGTCCTATCGACGTTGGTGGACTCCGACGTTTGCCGGCGTGACCCCGAAAAGTTCTTTTTGTTTAATCGTGGTGATGGCCGTTTTGACTGTGTTTCGAAGGGAGACTAATTCGTTCCGTCTTCCAAGATGGCGTTGAAAACGTCTTCCAGCTTTTCGGCGAGGGCATCCCAACTGTATGCATCTTCCAAGCCCGATTTTGCCGCCGCCTCCGGTATTGAGAGAGCCGAATCAAGCGCCCGTGCCAAGTCGTCTGCCGTCGCACAGCTGTACAATGTGCATCCGTACTGATCGGCAATGCCGATTGCTTCATCGGTCTCTCCAGGAAATGACGCGGCGGGCCGGTCAACCGACAAAAGTTCCAGAGTCTTCTGATGGAATGTATTTTGATTGGTGATGTATAAGTTCAAACGGCAACTCCTGAGCAGATCAAAATAATCCTGTTGCGGAAGCCGCCCCTGAACGCGTGTGTTTATCAGCGATTTGAGTTGTCCCAGCCGCTCGTCCACGGCCTCCGCTTCATCACCAGCGTAACGGAAAGTGATCCTCGACCGGGTGCTATCGTCGAGCCGCGTCACCCAGCCGGCGATCGCGCTTAACAATGAAGAGTTGCTCTCCGGCGCATAGACGCTGCCGGTCAGGCTGATCCAAATGTCGCCATCCGTTGATTTTACTTTTGCCTGTGCGATAGGCGTCGGATCGACGCCACTGGGAATCACTTTCTTATCATGAGAGAAATATGCATCCGCCGCAGCCGCGTGCGTACTTGAAAATGCCGTCATCAATGCCGCATCGGCGTACCGGCGGGCGAGCCGGGCCTGCAAAAGCCGGGGAATAAATATCTGCCAAGGGTCCTTGATGTCTGCAATCCAGGGGCAACTCGCCAGGTGCGCAAGTTCGCGGCTGATGTTCCAGCAGTCAGTGTTGCCGAAGGTTCCCCAGACCAAGTCAGGCTTAAATTCGACCGCCAGAGGTTCTAGCATCGGGCGTGCACCCAGCAGCCAATCTGTGAAGACCCCGTGATGCCGATAGAAAAGCCAGAGAATGACGGCCTGACGTATGCCCCAAGGAAGCCCGCCGTCGCGAAGCTTCCTGGCGGCGCTGGCCCCCGACGGAGGACAGGCCAGATAATAAGGCGATGAAAAATCGTGCCGTCGGATATCCTCAGCAACGGCGTCAGGGGGCATCTCGTCAGGGGAGCCGTCTAGGGTTTCCGTCAGCAGGACGATCTGATGTCCGCGTCTTGCCATGGCCCAGGCAAATTCCCGCATTCGGGTCGCACACACGTGCGGCGTATCCGGATGGCAGTGATTGACAAAAACCGCCCGCACTAGCTCTCGGCCTCGAAAATTGGATACTTTTCGGCCTGAGATACCGGCAATAGAAAGTGTGTCCGCCACATCTGATCAATGAACGGGCGCCATAATAAATTTGCCAGATGCGTCTCGCCGTCTTCGAACCGCTTCCAAACCTTTCGCCACCAAGGAGCGCACCAGGTTTCCGACTGTCTGAAGTCTGGACTTTCGATGATCTCGCGGGTGATGACGCCGAGCCGGCCTTCCAGCCACCTAGCCTGTGGCGGTAAAAATCCTTGCTTTGACCAGCGTGTCCGAATTTCATCCGGCAGAATGCCCGTAAGCGCGCCCCTCAAGAGCCGCTTGGTTTCGATGTTGCCCATCAATGTTTGTGCGCCGAGGGACAAGGTAAACTCGGCAATCCGGTGGTCGCAGAAAGGCAGCCGCACTTCCCGAGAATGGGCCATGGAATTTCGATCCCCATACCGTAACAGCACAGGCAAGTTCGTGTGGAGCGCTTCTTCGTAGAGCGCTGCCGACAGCGGATGAAATGCGGATGGATCGGAGACGGTATCCTGAAATACGCTTAACATCTTCCGTGCCGTGTCCGGGTTTAAACCAAAACTGAAATCACTGCCCTTGCCGGTCAACCGCGCTGCCAGGCTTCGAAGAGGCCAAGGCAGGGAAGACCTGCGCTCCTGTGCCGGGCTCAGTAACGCGAGCGGATAACGGTTTCGGATTTCTTGAATTTCGGTTTCGAGTTCGGCAGGACCTGCGTCTTTTTGGCGGCTTTGGAGATATTTGCTGAAATACTGTTCGTAGCCGCCCAGCAACTCGTCCCCTCCCTGTCCGTCCAAAAGAACGATTGTACGTTGTTCGTTGGCCAACCTGAAGACGCACCATTGGGCGTACTGGCTGGTGCTGGCGACCGGCAATTCGTTGTGCCACATGAAGGGGCCAATCTCATCGACAAAATCGTCGCCGTCCGGATCGACGGTGTGACTTCGGGTCCGGGTCCAGTTTGTCACTTTTTCTGCCCATGGGCTTTCGTCCGCATCGCTGCCGGGGAATCGACCGGTAAAGGTGTCGTACGGCGCGTCGTCGCCGAGAAGTGATCGGGCGATGCAAACGATCGAGCTGGAATCAAGGCCGCCGGACAAGCATGAACCCAGACTGACATCGCTTCTCATCCGAAGAGAAACTGAATTCGTAAGAAGGTCTCGAAAGTGTGCCTCGGCGTCCTGCTGGGACATTCTGGCGAAATCCGGATTCGGGCTCACATCCCAATATCGCCGGACATGGAAGGTCAATTGATCGAGGTCGACGGTCAAACAGTGTGCAGGGGGGAGTTGTAGAATGTCGTCGAAAATGGTTTCCATCCCATCGTCGAGTCCCCGGGTTGGGTGCTGAAGGAAGCTGAGAAGCCGCAGGTTGTCATGGGATGTCTCTACACCCTCTAATGAGAACAAAGCTTTGAACTCCGACGTGAAGGCAAACCAGTCGTCGGCGGCATGAAACAGGAAAGGCTTTTCACCGAACCGGTCTCTCGCACAAAAGAGAACCCGGCGTTCGGGATCATAGATGGCGAAGGCGAACATGCCGTTTAGCTCGGTCAGGCACTTCTCCCCCCATTTTTTGTAGGCCGCCAGGAGAACCTCTGTGTCCGAGTCAGATTGAAACGCCACGCCTTCGCTTTTAAGACGTTCGCGAATTTCCAGGTAGTTGTAGATCTCTCCGTTGTAGGTGATGACGCAGCCGCCCAACTCCATCGGCTGATGTCCACCCTCGGAAACGTCGATGATGCTAAGGCGCCGGTGCCCCAGAACTGCCCGCCCATCCAGGGCCCGCCACAGGCCGGAATCATCCGGACCACGATGGGCCTGAATGTCCGTCATCGCTCGAACAGCGTTCTCGCTTACGGCCCGGCTACCGACAATGCCTGCGATGCCACACATAGGGAGTCCTGTATGAAGGTGCTGGTGCTTGAATCATAAAAGTTGGCAATCGGGATTACCATGGGTTTAGGCGACCGACAGAGTGCCGGCCCAATTCAATAGGGCGGACCGGACGTCATCTTTTTTTATGGACAGGATTGAATTGCCAGCGGTCCTGAACCCTGTCCGTTCAGGGGCTGTTTGGGCCAATTCCCAAGGATAAAATATGTGATGGTTGTTTCCATGTGGAAACCAGACGCCGGGCTTTGCCCGCGCACTGAAAACCGCCCAGCATGGGGTCTTCTCCAAGGCGGCCAAATGCATCGGGCCACTGTCATGGCCCAAATAAATCAGAGCCTGTTCCATGACCGCCGCGCTTGCCAGGGGAACAAGCCGTCCGCACAAGTTCAGTTTCGGCCCTCGCCACCCTGCAAGCACACGGTCACAGGCGGCGCTTTCGTCTTCCGCGCCGATGCTGACAACGCCTAGACCGGGCCGGTGTTCGCTCAACGCGTCCAGGCAAAACCGCCAATTATCTTCTCCCCAATCCTTGTCGGGCAACTTGGCGCCGAGGCTGAAGGCCAGGAAGCAGGCTCTACCGCCCCACCCGGCTAAAGCCGCTGACGCCTGTTGTCTGGCCGTGTCCGGGAGTGTGAACGTCCAATCCTCTGTGGCGTCTGAATGCCCGGTAATGGCTCTCAGCAAGCGGCTGCTCTCGGATTCGTATAACTCGTCGCCCCGCTTTCGATATCTCCGGTAGTCTGGTCCCCAGGGTACGTGCAGAAGAGTGGAAATCCCACACCAACGAAAATACGTTACTTCGGCGGCGAGTCGGTGCAGCTGTGAAGGCTCGGAAAGATAAATTAGCGCGTCCGGCGACCACGCCTTAATTTGAGAGCGGACATCGGAAAGGGCCGAGATTCCGCCGCCACCCGGCGGCAGGTGGAATACCCCTTCGACTAATCCTGTCTCCCCCAAGATGCTCGAGACCCCTGCCGCCCTCTCCGACACGGGTGTGTTAGACAAAAGTCTGATCGCGGCATGAGGGTATTGTCGGCGAATTTCGTTGAGCGCCGGGATGCTGACGATGGCATCGCCAATGCTGCCCCGCCGGTATACAAGAATTCGCGAATACATGAGTGGCGCCACGATAAGGTATAGAGGGGTGGCAAGCCCAGAAAATAATGATCTGTCAGGGGGTTAGGTTTCCGGTTGGAGGGGACTCACCATAGTTGGTATAAGGTTCTTATCGAAGGCATTAAGGAACAGAACAACGTGGCAGCCGTTCAGAAAGGCTTCTTAAGAAGTGATCGCATTCGTGTGCTGGTAAACGGGATTCACGCGAAAAGCGGTGGCGGGGTCACTTATTTGCGAAATATTCTGCCGCTGTTCGCCCAGGATGATGAACTTGAGGTCCACCTCTTTCTCCACCGGGATCAGTTTCAGCTGTTTGGCACGGTCGATGAGCGCGTTCGGATGCACCTGCTGCGTTACCCCAATGGTTTTTTTGCCAACCTCCTATGGGAGCAGGTTGTTCTGCCGATCTTGGCCCGGGTGATGTCGGTCGATGTCACATTGTCTCCGGCAAATTACGGCCCCTTGATGGCGCCGGCACCTGTTATTGTCTTGAGAAATTCTCTGGCCGTGGCCGGCCGGGAAACCCGTCTCCTAAAACGGCTTTATTGGGGCGGGCTGACATTGATGACGGCTCTGTCCTTGCTGTTCTGCCGACGTGCGATCGCGGTGTCAATTTACGCCCGTCAGGCGCTTACATTCGGAGTCGGCGAACGGCTGAAGAACAAGGTTACCGTCGTGTATCATGGTGTGCGCGACACGTTCTCTCCTGGGGAATTCTCTGACCGGCAAGATTTCCTGCTGGCCGTATCTGATATCTATGTGCAGAAAAATCTCCATACGCTCGTGGCGGCGATGTCGATCATTCGAGAGAATTATCCATCCATTAAGTTGAAACTGGCGGGCCGAGCGGTCGATGAAGGTTATCTTCAGGAGATCAATGACGCTGTCGCCGCGTATCGCTTGCAGGACAATATAGAGTTCCTGGGTGAATTGGACCATGTCGCGTTGACCGAGCTTTACCGCAAGTGTGCGGTCTTTGTATTTCCGTCCACGGTCGAAACGTTCGGCAATCCGTTGGTCGAGGCAATGGCGTGTGGCGCCCCCATTGCCAGTTCGAACACGGCAGCGATGCCGGAAATATTGCAGGACGCCGCAACGTTTTTCGATCCATTGGACGCATCAAGTATGGCCAAGGCGGTTGAAGCGGTGATGTCTGACCATCAGCTAAGGGATCGACTATCGGCCAATGCCTTGAATCGGGCCAGAGATTTCTCTTGGGTCAAGACGACTCAGCAGACGGCGGATGTGGTGAAAACGGTAGCGCGAAAAAAGGCTGCCGATTTACCTCAGGCTCAGGTGAACGGCGCCTCGTGACCGTCCGTTTAACTTATATCGTTAGCCATCCGATTCAGTATCAGGCGCCGTTGCTCCGCCAAATCGCCCGACTAGACGATTTAGATTTGACGGTTCTCTTCGAGAAAGATTTCTCGACGGGGACCTATTTTGATCATGGATTCTCCACACAGGTGAAATGGGATGTGCCTTTGACCGATGGCTACACCCATCGCCCTCTCAGTAGTTCAAGTGCACCACAGATCATCCACGAGAGTGATGCCATTTGGATGCATGGTTGGCAGTCGCCGGTATTCAGAGCCCTTCTGAAGAAATTTTCTGCCGCGAATAAGCCGGTCTTGATGAGGGGCGAAAATTGGTCGGGCGCTATGCCAGACGGATTCGGACCTATAGGCTGGTTAAAACGCAGCTACCTGAATTCTATTTTTAGGCGCTGTTCCGCTTTTCTGGCGGTGGGGTCTGCGAATCGCACATATTATGAATCCCACGGCGTTGCCCCAGAGAAGATTTTCCCCATGCCTTACGCCATCGACAACGAATACTTTTCCGGGAGAGACACCGACGAGGGCCGTTCAACCTTTCGGTCCGAACATGGAATACCCCTCGACCAGCCGATTATACTTTTCGCAGGAAAGCTCGCCCGGAGAAAACTACCCGATGTTCTGCTGGAGGCCTGGCAGGTCGCATTTAAAGGCTTGCAGCGTCCTCCGGCGTTGGTCTTTGCCGGGGATGGCGAGTGCCGGGAAACTCTGGAAAGAGGAGCGCCAGAGCACGTGTTTTTTACTGGATTTAAGAACCAGTCGGAGCTCCCGCCGGTGTACGGCGCTGCCGATATTTTTGTCCTGGCCTCGCGCAAGGAGCCCTGGGGCCTGGCCATTAACGAAGCCATGGCGTGTGGGACTGCCGTAATTGCTTCGAATGAATGCGGCGCTTCTATCGATTTGGTTGACCCGGCTTGCGGTCGAGTGGTGGGAGCGGGCAACGTCGGGGAACTTGCTGCGGCATTGTCCGAAGTGTTACCGAAAGCTGGCACGATGGGCGTGGCGGCGCGACAGAAGGTTGAGACTTGGGACTTTGACGCCGATGTCCGCGGCTTGCGGTTAGCCTTGGATTACGTTCTGTGAAAAGTCTGAGGATCATATTTGTGGGGCAAACTGTTCCGGGCTCCAGGACCTTGCAGCGTATTCAGGCGATGGAACGATTGGGGCATGAGGTTCGCGTGATCCCTACCAATCTGTCCGGCGATACGTATGAAGACCGACCAAGCATGATTCAAAGGCTTCGGTATCGGTTTCGGCTTCCGCTGGATCGCGCGTCGGCTAACGAGGTCTTGATCAACGAAGCCGGCAGTTCAAAGAGCGATGTAATTTGGCTTGAGCGTTCAGTCGAAATCAAACCGGCAACCCTTCGGGCGGTTAAGGCGATGACTCCTGACGTCCAACTCGTATGGTACGCCGAGGACGACATGATGAACCCGGCGCACCTGTCGCGGTACGTGGAGCGGTCTTTGCCCCTCTTTGACCTATGGGTAACCACCAAGTCGTTCAATGCAATGCCTGGGGAAATGCCGGCGCGAGGCGTACGGCGCGCTCTCTTCGTCAACAATTCCTTTGATCCCGAAATTCATCGGCCTCAACCAGCCGATGATGCGCTGCGGGCCGAATTTGGCGCAGACATTGGATTCGTCGGCACATATGAAAAGGAGAGGGCCGAGAGCATCCGGAAACTCTGCCTCGCAGGATTGGCGGTCCGGGTTTGGGGTAATGACTGGGACAGAATGCCGTCGAGACCCGGCAATCTGCGGATCGAGGGCCGGCCGGTGTATGACCTTGAATACGCCAAAGCAGTCTCGGCCACCAAAATCAATCTATGTTTTCTGCGCAAAGACAACCGCGATCTCCAAACCTGCCGTTCAATTGAAATCCCGGCGATCGGCGGCTTCATGCTGCATGAGCGGAATGACGAAATTACCGGCCTGCTGGCTGAGGGGACGGAGGCGGCATATTTCGAAAATGACGAGGAACTGATTGAAGCCTGCCGCTATTGGCTGGCGAACGGCGACGCGCGCGAAGCAATTGCCAGTCGCGGGCATGACAGGATTATGGGCGGTGGATATCGGCATGACGACAGAATTGCGTATATACTGGAGGAACTTTATTCCGCTAATACCGAAATGGCTCCCCGCCCATGAAGGTCCTGGTCAACGCACTCTCCGCGCGAAAAGGTGGCATTGTTACCTATACGCAAAACCTGCTCGACGGACTTAAGCGCCGCGGCATAGACGTCACTATCGTTGCTCCAAATGAAATATCCCGTCGGGACGACCCGTCGGTGGAGAGAATGAACATCACCAGTTACTCACCTTTCCACCGCTTCCTTTGGGAACAAATGGTGTGGCGTGGCTACGTGAAGCGAAAAGCACCGGACATTCTGTTCTCTTCCGCGAATTTCGGCTTGCTCAATTCTCCTGTGAAGCAAGTTCTTCTGTTGCGGGAAGGGGGTCTGTTTGACCCCTTTTATCTGGCCAACATGACTGCGCCTCAAGGACTGGAGAATGCCGTCAGCCGTTATTTTCGCCGCCAGCTCATGCTGATGTCGGCGAGCGCGGCTGATTACGTCATCACGCCGACAATGGCGATGCGGGACATGGTGGCGAGCTGGCGTCCGGAGATCATGGCCAAATGCGGCGTGAATCCTTATGGGACGATCAACGATTCCTTCAAGCCGGGGCTTCAGAAGCGGGCGTGGCGGGGAGATGGCGTCTTACGATTGCTCTATGTCTCTGTCTATTATCCGCACAAGGTTCCCCGTCTTTTGTGTCAGGCGGTGGATAAATTGAACGACATGGGCATTAAATCTCACGCCACCATCACGATCTCTCTGGAAGAATTTGAAGAAATGAAAGGGAGTGACCTGGACTATTTTGTGGTGAAGGACGCCTTGGACCGGGGCATTGTCACCTTGGGGCATCACGACTACAAAAATTTGCCGTCTCTATATCGGGACCATGATGTCTTCGTATTCCCGTCGGTTTCAGAGACATTTGGGCACCCAATGGCCGAAGCCATGAGCACCGGTATACCGGTGATTGTCTCCGAGACGCCGGTGAATCGCGAAATCTGCGGAGACGCCGCCCTCTATTTTACCCCGTTTTCCTATTCGGAGCTGGTGGAACGGGTCCTGGAATTGGATGCCGATCAAAAACGCGCGGCAGAGTTATCTACGTTGGGCAGAGAACGCGCTACATCCAAGTTTGATTGGGACGGTCATGTGGACCGGCTGGTGGAATCCTTTGAAAAAGTCGCCCAGGGGACGTTATGAAGATCGCGATTGGTGTTCACGGCCGGTGGCACGCTTTTGATCTGGCTGCTGGACTTCATCGCCGCGGACATCTTTCAAGACTGCTGACGACATACCCCGCTTTTATCGCCAGACGTTTTCTGCCGGCGGATATCGACGTCGCGGCCGCTCCCTTACTGGAATTAAAGCGGCGATTTTATGATCGCTTCAGATGGGGACCTAAACCAGATCTAGATATCGCCAAATCGTTTGGCCGATTTGCCGCGCGCCACTTGCCCGACGAACTGGATTTGTATGTGGGCTGGAGCTCGGCGGCACTGGAAGTCATTAAGTCGCTCCAGCCAAAAAATATACCGGTCATCTTAGAACGTGGCTCGACCCACATTAGCCATCAAGACACCGTGTTGGCGGCCGGCTATGAGAGGGTGGGTCTGCCCTATCAAGCCATTGATCCGGGGATCGTGCCGCGAGAACAGCGAGAATATGAGTTGGCGTCCGCCATCGCGGTGCCGACAGAATTTGCGGCAGAGACCTTCCGGCGGAACGGCGTGCCCCCCGAGAAGCTGTTCGTCAATCCTTACGGTGTTGACCTCGACAGGTTCCAACCTGAAGCGCAAAAAGAAAGTTCCGGACCGTGCCGGATACTTTTCGTTGGCGGTGTCGGCGTGCGAAAAGGGGCGCCCTGGCTTGTTAGGGCCGCCCACTCGCTGGCGGGCCGGGCGGAAATCGTCATGGCCGGACCGATCGAAGATGCGCTGAAATCTTGGCTCGTCAGGAACGCGCCGCCCAATATTGTTTTAAAGGGCCCGGTTCCGTCCCAAGAGATGCCCGGCGTCTTCGGTGCGGCGGACGTTTTTTGTCTGCCGTCCCTGGAAGAGGGGTTCCCCCTGTCGCTTCTCCAGGCGATGGCTGCCGGATTGCCGTGTATCACGACAGATGAAGCCTGCGGGGGCTTGGTAAAATCCGGTGAAAATGGAGTCCTGGTCCCCTCAATGGATGAGACAGCTTTGGCCGAGGCGATGGCGACTCTGGCGGGGGATCCGGAGCGCCGCCACGCCATGGGAGAAGCGGCCCGGCGGACTGTGGCCGAGGGAAACTCCTGGGATGATTATGTGGATCGCGCGGTGGCGTTTTATGCCCGTCTAACCGCGGCGGCATAATCGCTTAAGCCGTTTGCGCCCCAGCGATATTTTTCAGATACCAGTCATAGGTCGAAGCCAGCCCGTCCGACAACGTAATGGCAGACGTCCAGTCGAGGGCCTGCATGCGGGCTGCATCCAGCAGCTTCCGGGGCGCGCCATCCGGTTTTGACGTGTCGAACGCAAGGTCTCCTTCGAAGCCGACAACCCCAGCGATGGTGGTGGCCAGGTCACGGACGGAAATTTCTTCTCCAGTGCCGATGTTGATGTGAATGTCGCCCGAATAGTGGTGCAACAGGTGGACAAGGGCGTCGGCCAAGTCATCAACGTGTAGAAACTCCCGCATCGCCGATCCGGTTCCCCATATCTCCATGGATTTCGCGCCGGCCAGTTTGGCAATGTGAGCCTTGACCATCAACGCCGGAATAACATGGCTTGACTGCAGATCAAAGTTATCGCCGGGTCCGTAAAGATTGTTCGGCTGGGCGGATATATAGTCGCAGCCATACTGCTTGCGGTACGCCTCGCATAGTTTGATGCCGGCGATCTTGGCGATCGCATACCATTCATTGGTCGGCTCCAGTGGCCCGGTCAGAAGCGCCTCTTCGTTCATCGGTTGGGCGGCTTCTCTCGGATAAATGCACGCGGAACCTAGGAAAAGTAGCTTTTCTACATCGTTCTGATAGGACGCGTTGATGATATTTGTCTCTATGGCGAGATTGTCATAGATGAATTCGGCCGGTCGGGTTGAGTTGGCCAGGATGCCGCCAACGGTCGCGGCCGCCAATACCACAACGTCAGGTTTATTCTGGTTGATCCAAGCGGAGACAGCGCTTTGGTCCCGAAGCTCAAGAGCGGAATGGTCGGCGGTCAGGACGTCGCAATTTTCACGTGCCAACCGGCGGACTGTTGCCGATCCGACCATACCAGTATGACCGGCAACCCAGACTTTTTTACCGGCCAGAGAAAAGGGGTGGGCCAGTTTAATTTGCACGCTGCGCCCCTTTAGCAAGGTCGATGTCGTTCCGAACCATTTCCTTCACCAAGTCCTCGAAACTGTTCTTGGGTTCCCAGCCTAACGTAGCCTTTGCCTTACTTGCGTCGCCGAGAAGCGAGTTTACTTCCGCGGGCCGGAAATACCGCTCATCGATTTCTATCAGGATGTCGCCGGTTTCTGCATCTACGCCGACTTCATCCCTACCGTTTCCGCGCCATTCGATCTTCTTTCCAATCTCGGCAAAGGCGAACTCGGCAAATTCCCGTACCGAATGCTGTTCCCCTGTGGCCAAGACATAGTCGTCGGGTGTGGGGTGCTGCAGCATCAACCACATACCTTCCACATAGTCTCGCGCGTCGCCCCAGTCTCGTTTGGCGTCAAGGTTTCCGAGATATAACTTGTCCTCGAGTCCTAAGCTAATCGCCGCCACGGCCCGGGTAATCTTTCGGGTGACAAATGTCTCACCGCGGATCGGGCTTTCGTGGTTGAAAAGAATGCCATTGGCCGCGTACAGGCCATAGGCCTCCCGGTAATTTACCGTGATCCAATAGGCGTACAGTTTGGCCGCGGCATAGGGGCTGCGTGGTTGAAAAGGGGTAGCTTCATTCTGGGGGAGAGTTGCAGTATCCCCATAGAGTTCGGACGTGGAGGCCTGGTAAAATCGCGTCTTTTTCTCCAGGCCGAGAATGCGCATGGCCTCCAAAAGACGGAGGGCGCCCAGTGCATCGGCGTTCGCCGTGTATTCCGCCGTTTCAAAGCTGACCTGAACATGGCTCTGCGCGGCGAGGTTATAAATTTCCGTTGGCTGGACCATTTGCACCAGCCGAATAAGGTTAGTCGCATCCGTCATATCGCCGAAATGCATAAAGAAGCGGAGATCATCCTGATGGGGGTCCTGATAGAGGTGGTCCACCCGTTCTGTATTAAACGACGATGACCGGCGCTTTACGCCATGCACTTCATAGCCTTTGCCGAGCAGGAATTCCGCCAAATAGGCGCCATCTTGACCGGTCACGCCGGTAATAAGGGCAATTTTTTTACTCATCGCTCCACCGTTCGGCTTTTTGACCACGCGCCGCGCGTATCGAGTGTTGGCGTATCCGCCGGTATCTGATCTGGAACAGCCGCAAACTCCCGATGATCGGTCAACAGGATAACCACTCCGGCTTGATCCAAACCCGCATCCAGAGATACCAGTTCGACATTGCCACATACGTCAAGGTCGCCGGGGAGTTGATCGATATGCGGCTCAACCACGCGAAGCGTTCCCTGAAACTTGCCAGCCAACGTCTTAACGATCTCAACCGACGGGCTTTCTCTCAAATCGTCGATGTCGGCTTTGTAGGCAAGTCCGAGACAGGCGATCGTTTTGGCATTTGCATCTGCGGCCAGCTGTAGCGTTTTGCTGACAATCGTGTACGGTTTGCGATCATTCACATTCCGGGCGGTTTGTAGCAGCGGGGTATGATCTGGCGCGGAATCCACAATGAACCAGGGATCAACGGCAATACAATGGCCGCCCACACCCGGTCCGGGTTTCAATATTTCCACCCGGGGATGCCGGTTAGCCAGTTGAATGACATCCCAAACATTGATCCCTAAATGCTCGCAAACCAGCGACATCTCGTTGGCGAAGGCGATATTCGTGTCACGGTAGGCATTTTCCGTCAATTTGACCAGTTCGGCTGTTCGGGCATCGGTCACGTGTATCCGGCCTTTAACAAACAGCCGGTAGAACTCGGCCGCGCGTTCGCTGCAGGACGGTGTGATGCCACCGATTACCCGGTCATTGTCAACAAGTTCTATCAAGACCCGGCCCGGCAGGACCCGCTCCGGACTATGGGCGATGTAGATATCCGGTTTGCCGTCAGGGCCGTTCGGAAAGTGCAGGTCTCCTCTCAACGCCGCCAGCCAGGAAGAAATTTTTTCAGTTGTGCCGACCGGTGAGGTGGATTCCAGGATTACGAGATTTCCTTTCTCCAAAACTGGCGCAATACTCTCCGTTGCGGCCTGCAAGTAGGACAGATCAGGTGATTTCTTGTCATTGAATGGCGTCGGCACGGCAATCACAAAAACATCTGCGGGACGGGGTTCGTGGGTTGCCGTCAGCCGTCCGGAAGAGACGGCGCTCCTTACCAGAATGTCCAGATCCGGCTCTTCGATCGGCGTGTCGCCATTGCTGATCGCCGCGACCGTGGTATCGCTGGTATCCACGCCGATGACATCAATGCCGCGATTGGCGATCACGGCGGCTGCCGGCAGGCCCACATATCCTAGTCCAATGACGCTGACGGTTTTTATCGCCTCAGGCACTCGTCAATATCTCCGTAATTCTGGCGGCGGCCTTGCCATCGCCATAAGGATTATGGGCGCGGCTCATGTGTTCATATGCCTGATCATCGTCCAACAGTCGATTGGTTTCCGCCACGATTTTCTCAGGATTGGTGCCGACCAGCCGAACCGTGCCGGCCTCGACCGCTTCGGGGCGTTCGGTGACGTCCCGCATAACCAGCACCGGTCTGCCGAGCGATGGGGCTTCTTCCTGGATTCCGCCGGAATCGGTGACGATGAGGTGGGCCTTCTTCAGCAAACTGACAAAGGGCAGATAGTCCAAGGGAGGACTCAGCAAAATATTCTCTAGGCCGCCCAACTGGCTCTGGACCACCGGTTGAACATTGGGATTGAGGTGAACGGGATATAAAATTTGTACATCATCGCGATCGGCGATCCGGGCGAGGGCCCGGCAAATATTGTCGAACCCCGCCCCAAAGTTCTCCCGCCGGTGTCCGGTCACCAGGATCAAGCGTTTAGTCTCATCCAACCGCGGGGTGGCGTCAGCTGCCAAGCGAGCAAGTTCGGCATCCGAATCCAAGCGCTCCGAAATATGCAGGAGCGCATCCACCACCGTGTTGCCAGTAACGTGGACACTGTCCGCGTCCGCACCGGCATTCAACAAATTGTCCCGCGCACCTTCGGTGGGCGCGAACAAAAGTGTACTGAGATTATCAGCCAACCGCCGGTTCATTTCCTCCGGCCAGGGGGCATAAATGTTTCCTGTTCGAAGGCCGGCCTCGACATGGGCCACCGGAATTTTCTGATAATATGCGGCCAACGCGGCCGCAAAGGTAGTGGCGGTATCGCCATGAACCAGCACCCAATCCGGCTTTGTCTCGGCGAGGACTTTTTCCATACCCGTTAAAACTTCGCTGGTGATATGGGTCAGGCCCTGGTTGTTCTTCATGATGTCCAGGTCAAATTGCGGCGCGATCTCGAAAAGTTTCAAAACCTGGTCCAGCATCTCACGGTGTTGCGCGGTCACACAGACCAGCGACTGCACGCCATGCGCCTTCTCCAGGGCTTTTACCACCGGCGCCATTTTTATGGCCTCCGGCCGTGTGCCGAATACGGATAAAGCTTTCATTTAAAAGCGGAATTCCTCGGGCTCTTCATCACCGAACCAGTGTAGATGATTGAATATAGGTCCGGGGACTGATCGGCAAGTGTCGGGCAGTTTCCTGTGTGACACATGCCGCTTTAAGTAAAGATTAACCGATATTGTTCCAAATCCAGTGACGGGGTACTCTACTCAATATCATCCATCAAATTCCATCGCTGGAAGCTGGCTCCGGGATGCCTGGGAAAATTAGGTTGATCGCAAATGTACTTGTTCTGGCCGGGCTCTTTGCTCTGTGGGCGGAACCGGTTCGTGCGGAACCGGGGTTTGTCGGACTTCAGGTTCAGGGCATGGACGCCAAGGTCGCTAAGGCATTGGGACTGCGGTCACCGAGCGGGGTGTTGATCAAGGATGTGGCTGTCGGAGAACCAGGCGCGATTGCGGGCTTGCGCCGGGGAGATGTGATCACCCGGTTTAACGGTAAAACCATTCGCCAGTTCAAGGATTTGTTGACTGCCGTCTCCAAGACAGACCCCCGAGAGGGTGTCGATGTCGAAGTTCAGCGTCAGGGCAAAACCGTTAAGGTGGAAATGGAACTCACGCCGCGCCCAAGCCAGTGGAAAGTCAAACGCGACGCATTCCATAATTTTCCGGCTCTTGGATTCACTGTGGCGGCGTTGACCGAGAAAGTTCGCAAACGCTTTTCCATACGTTGGGGATCAATCGGGTTGGCCGTTACGATTGTTTCCGAAAATGGGATCGTCGGAAAGAGCAACGGGCTCCGTCCGGGCGAAGTGATTATTCAGGCAAATCTGAAAGACCTCTGGCATCCCCGGCATCTGACACGCCAGATTCAAGAAGTAAAGAAAGCCGGCAGAGACTCTATTCTGCTGCTGGTGGAGGGTGCAGGCGGCTATCGCTACACGTTGATGCCGCTGAAAAAAGGCTAAGCGAGGCCTCTACTGTTTGTCTCGAACATCCGCGACCGTATTTTGAAGCCTTGATAAATCAACGGCGCCGGGAATCAGCGTGTTGCCGATGACAAAGGCCGGTGTGCCCCGGATACCGATCTGCTCGGCCAAACGGACATTGCGTTTAAGTTCCTCTTCGACTTTTGGGTGCTGCATGTCTTTGGCAATTTTTGCCGGGTCCAACCCGGCATTCCTGGCTAAACGGAGTATGCGCCGTTCAGACAAGTTGCCTTGGGCCTGCATCAGAGCCGTGTGATAGGCGACATACTTGCCTTTATCCTGCCGCCAAGCCGCCAGTGCGGCCCGGGCCGCCATTTCGGATTCGGGGGAGAGAATGGGCAGCTCCTTGAAAACGTACCGAAGGTTTTTATCCTGCTCCAAAAGCGCGATGACTTCCGGCAGCACTTTCTTGCAGTAGCCGCAGCGGTAGTCGAAAAATTCCACGATGGTCACGTCCCCATCCGGATTGCCGCCGACGGGTGATGTCGGTTGTTTGGTCAGCTGGTTTTGCAAACGAGAGATCGCCGCCGAGACCCGCTCTTCCTCATCCTGGCGTTCCTGTTGTTTCAGTATTTCGATCGCTTCGAGAATGATCCGTGGATTTTGACGGATATAGTCGCCAATCAGCTTTTCCACTTCTTCTTTTTGAACCGGAGTGAGAGAGGAGGATGATTTTTGGGCGCGGGCGTCAAACAGCGTCACGGCGAGGGCCATGGAGAAGATGACGGCGGTTAAAATTGCGTGGCGCATGTGATGCCTCGAAGGAATATTCTTGTCTGTAGGAGAAGGTAGCACCGGGGGCGCTAAGCCGCGATCAGTTTCCTGCAAATAGGAGGTGGCTCACGAATATATGACCGGTCATCGATACAGAACAATATCCGAAAATTGAAGAGACGAGGGCGCACTACCGCCGTCAGCTGTGGCCACAAAGCCGACGAACATAATTTTGGTGTCCGCGTGGTCATCACGGGGCCAGGCGTCGCGGTACAGGCGGCCGATATCAACGTTTTCCTCATACCATTCATCGCTCGAATTTCGGATGGAGCGGACGATCATTCGGGCAGAGCGCGGTTCTTTGTCCACTGCGCCGGCTTGTTCCGTTTCACCGCCCCAACTAAGGGCGATGAGGCGGTCGTGAGGTGGAATTTTCTGCCCCAGGAAGGCAAAAAACTCGCCGCCCCAACTTCGGCTTGTCGGGTCTCCCCCGTAAAACCCGATGAGCAAACTGACCTTTGACCGCTTTTTGGCGCCAGGTGACCTGGTCCAAGACCAGCTCAGAAACGGTGACGCCAAAAGTTCAGCATTGACGCGCCTGATAAAGAAGAAGTCCACCGGCCCTGGCGTGACCTTGATTGCCGGCGATGCATCGACGGAAACGACTTCAAGATGGTCTTCCAATTTGTTCTCATTGAGCCCCACACCGATCCAGTCGCCGGGAAGGTCGCGGAGACTAAAACCGCTGGTGGGGCCGAAAACTTCCAACTGACCTTCAGGTGATATGTCCGCACGCTGCAGGACACATCCGGACAAAGCAGTGACCATCGGGGCGAGTATCAGCACCGCCATCGCGCCAAACCTGATACGTGCAGATATTCTGAACATAAAATCCGCCATCACCACTCGCTTGACCGCGCTGCGTGCGCGGGCCGTTAACAGACTGTGTTAGCGCTTGTCCTGAAGATTCTTGGCCTGATTCACGATGTCTTCCGCACGAATCCAGTCAGGAGACCCGGACTTTAGCATTTTTTGGGCTCTTTCGGCGAGGCGGATCGCATCCTGGTTGCGGCCCCGGATAACGGCTTCTTCCGCCAAAGCAAGCGAGCTTTCCCCAAGCTGGTTTAATCGTCCATAAGCGATCCCGAGTTGACGCCACGCGAAACTGTTTCGGGGTTCCTCGTCCAGCGCCGCCTGTAGGTGCGGAATCGCCTGGCGGGTCAAATTATCGTTTTGTTGTTCAATCAGTGACCGGGCCAGATCGACGCGCAACAGCGGTGCGTCGGGTTTCAGATTGACCGCTTGGCCGTACGATACCATGGCTTCCGCCACCCGCCCGCTTTCAAACAAAACCTGGCCCTTTACATCGTACAGGTAGACGTCTTTTGGATTTTCCCGAATCAACTCGTCAACAGTGGTTAGGGCTCTCTCAGGATTTGGCATTTTATGATAGGCGATGGCCCGCGCGTATCTTGCCGAGAAAGACCTGTCGCTGGCCGGGAACTGGCGCAGGGTCAGGGCCGGCCGTTGGAGAAAGCCGATCAGCTTGGCCCGCATGCGGGTATGCTGTATCTCGAATTCCCTGCTGACCGGCGCATCGGCAAAGCGTGATCTTTCAAGCTGGTGGCGAACCGTATCGAGCCGCTCCCGTCCAAGCGGGTGTGTCCTGACATAAGGGTCTTGCTGGGCGTGGCTCAGTAAATCCTGATCACCCAGGATTTCGAGAAATTCCAAAATGCCTTTTGCCGACTGTCCAGTCCGCTCCAAGTATTGCAGTCCCAGCCGGTCGGCGATGGTTTCCTGCTGGCGGGAAAATGAAAGCAGTTCTCGCGTTGCTAAATGTTGTCCGCCTAAGGCGATGGCGCTTCCTACATCGGGACGACCGCCTAGAACGGCAACGGCGCCTCCGGCAATGGCGCCCAGGATTGAGGTGACGCCGGCGTCCTTGGATTCGCCGATGATCTTAATCAGGTGCCCGCCGGCAATGTGGCCAATTTCGTGAGAGAGTACGCCGATTACCTGCAGGGCATTTTTACTCTGCATCAAAAGACCGGTGTGGATGAAGATATTGGGCCCGCCTGCGACGAAGGCGTTAAGCTCTGGGTCCTCAATCAAAAAAATGCGTAAGGAGGCAGGGTCCAGGTTTGCGGCGCGCATGAGTGGCGTTGCGTATCCGCGAATGGTAGATTCGATTTCTGTATCTCTGATGTAGGTCCTGGATTTTGCCCAACCCTCGCTGTAAACCAGGGCTGCCAGAACACAGAAACAGACAAAAACGATGATGCGCTTCAATTTATTCACCAACAGGCTCTGGAATAGTCTCCGTCAAGGTAGGCACGTCAGCCGTCCCGGTCAATTGGCGGTGTTATTTCTGGCGGCGCTGCTGACCGGTTGTACCGGGAATGATGTCGAGGAGGGCAATGAGGGGTTTGTCGATGGATTCCTGGGCGGCGTCTCCGGAGATGAGCCAAGGGCGGTCCTTGAAGCACGGAAGATTCTCTCTTCGGGAGGAACCGCGGCCGACGCCGCAACAGCCATGTACTTCACCCTGGCTGTGACCATGCCGGCTTCCGCCAGTTTAGGCGGCGGAGGCGTTTGCATGGTCTACAACGCCAAAAGCAAAACGATGGAGGCGCTCAGCTTTCTGAACCGGACACCGTCCAACATTCCGGCGTCGGCGACCCGGCCCAGTGCGGTGCCGGGAAATGCTCTGGGATTTTTTGCGCTTCACAGTCGCTACGGAAAATTCAACTGGGCTCGGCTGGTCGTCATCGGCGAGAAACTGGCCAGGTTCGGAACACAGGCCTCACGCGCCATGGTCAGGGACTTACAGCCCGTGGCAGGGGCGCTCCTCCAGGACCCGGAAGCGCGGCGAGTGTTTATGACTCCGGGCGGGCAGATCCTGAAGGAGGGCGATTTCATGCGCCAGCCTGATCTGGCGAATGCGCTGTCCAATATTCGGGCCAACGGACCTGTGGATTTCTATCAGGGCAAGTACGCCAAATTCTTGGTTGATGCGGTTGCTAACGCCGGCGGCTCGCTTTCCCTCGAAGACTTAAAGGCATTCAAGCCTATTTGGACCAAGACAGTGGCGCTACCCGTCGGCACGCTTCTTCGAAAGGACGCGTTGCATGTCCTGCCGCCGCCGACCGCAGGCGGCATTACGACCGGCCAAATTCTGGGCCAAATTATTGAGGCCGGCGGTTTTTCCGGCGCGGGCGAAGTGGAAAAGGCACATATGATCGCCGAAGCGTCTGCGGCGGCTTATGCCGACCGTCAGCGATGGCTGGCGCCGAACCTGACCAGCCATGTGCCCCCCGATCAATTATTGCAATCGGGCCAGATCTCCCGTTTGCTGGCCGGCTACCAGTCGAACAAGCACAGAGACCCCCGGACCATTAATTCGGCGGTGAAGCAGATGCCCGAAAATCCGGCGGCCACGGGGTTTGTCGTTATTGATAATACGGGGATGGGCGTTGCCTGTTCACTGTCCCTTAATAACAGTTTCGGCACCGGGCGCATTGCGCCGGGCACCGGTATTGTGCTGGCGCCGGTGCCTCAGTCACCGGGCCGGTCCCCGGTTTCGCTCGCACCGATGATGGTTATCAATCAAAGTTCCCATCAGATATTTGCTGCCGTTTCCGCGTCCGGCGGGGTCGTTGGACCGACGGCTGCCGCCAATGTCTTGGCCCGCGTCCTATTTGCCGGGGAGGATCTGGCCAAAGCCTTGAATGCGCCGCGCATTCATCATTCCGGTGCGCCGGACATAACCTATCATGAACAGACTCTGGGTGCTGAGGCCGTTTCTCGCCTGAACGGGATGGGGCACAAGATGACGGCCACGGGTGGTCTGGGACTGGTAAATATCGTCTCCTGCCCGGGGGGGGTGCCCCGTGATCCGGAAACGTGTGTCATCCGGCACGATCCTCGCGGCGCCGGGCTGAGCGCCGGTGCAACGGGCGTGGAAGTGTCGAATTGATCTCATGCTGAAAGTCTCTCAACGGGGCCGGATTTCTCCGTTTATTGTGATGGATGTCATGCGCGCGGCCAACGAACGGGCGGCAACTGGCGGCGATGTTCTCCATCTAGAGGTAGGGCAACCGAGCACGCCTGCGCCTGCCGGCGTCATCGAAGCTGCGCGGGAGGCCGTCGGAACGGAGGTTCTCGGCTACACCGACGCCTTGGGGATTCCGCCGCTCCGCGACGCCATTGCCCGCCATTATCGCGATGCCTATGGGTTAACTGTGCCGGTTGAACAGATCATCGTCACGACGGGGTCTTCCGGCGCGTTTCTGCTTTCTTTCCTAAGCGCCTTTGACGAGGGAGATAAAGTCGGGCTCGCCGCGCCAGGCTATCCTGCCTACAAAAATATTCTCGAAGCATTGGGCTTGGACGTCATCGAGTTTCCCGTGGGGCCGGACAGTCATTTTCAGCCTACCCCGGACGTTTTGGAAAGCTTGAACGTTTCTTTGGACGGGCTGATCGTTGCCAGCCCGTCAAATCCGACCGGCAGCATGATCCTGCCACCGGCCATGAAAGACCTTGCCGCCTGGTGCGACACCAACGGGGTTCGCCTGATCTCCGACGAGATTTATCACGGGATCGTCTACGGGCAAGCGACAGCGTCGGCGCTGGCTTATAGCGAGAGCGCCATAGTGATCAACAGCTTCTCGAAATATTTTTCCATGACGGGCTGGCGACTCGGCTGGATGATAGCGCCGCCGGAGATGCTGCGTTCCATCGAGTGCCTGACCCAGAATTTCTTTATTTCTCCGCCAACATTATCACAGGTCGCAGCGCTGGCCGTGTTTGATTGCCGCGACGAATTGGATGCGAATGTCAGACGATATGCCCAGAACAGAGAGCTCTTGCTCGCGGAACTCCCCAAGGTGGGTTTGGCCGAGTTTGCGCCCGCCGACGGCGCTTTTTACATTTACGCAGACGTCAGCCACCTGACAAATGACAGCCAGGAGTTTTGCCGAAAAGTCTTGGCGGAAACCGGCGTTGCGATCACCCCGGGGATCGATTTCGACAGGGAACGGGGGGCGGGCTATGTTCGATTCTCGTTTGCAGGCGCAACGGACGACATGGCTGAGGCCGCCGCCCGTTTAACAACCTATCTCACGTAACTTTATTCAGCCGGCTTTTGCCACCAGCCCCGTTTGGAACTGTCTGTAGACCCTGACTCCACGACCGTAACATTGGTGGGTGTGTCGTCCGCCTTAGCGACAGGAGGTTCAGGTTCCGGCTCTTTCTCGGGCTCCGCTGGCTTTGATGTCGCCTCGGGCTCAGTCTTGGTTTCAGTCTCGGCAATTGCTTCATCCGCCGCCGGTAAGGCGTCAGATTCGCCGCCCGAGCCGTTGCTTTTTTCTGCGTCGGCGCCCGGGCTATCGTCGGCAGCCTCCGCTTTCTTGCGCCGAACCCGTCGCCGCCGCTTGGGCTTTTCTTCGGTATCACCGGCGTTATCGGTGTCGTCCGCTTTCTGGTCGCCGGTTTGATCATCCGGGATATCCGTGGCGGCGGCCTGTTCATTGGAGTTGTCGTTGGATTTATCGGAGTTGTCGTCGGATTCATCGGAGTTGTCGTCGGTGGAGGCCGCATCGGTGTTCCGATTGCGGCGTCTGCCGCCCCGGCGTCCCCGCCGGCGTGAAGGCTTCTCGTCGCCGTCACCATCGCTGTCGTCCTTTGCGGCCGTTTCATCGCCGTCATCGGATTGCGCTTCTACGGTTTCCTCGGTGTTGGAGTCGGCATTGTCCGCGTCGCGCCGTTTCCGGCCGCGCCGACGCCGCCGTTTCCGGCCACCTTCTTCATCACCGTCGCCACCGGCGTTCTTCGTGTTTTCGTCGGCCTCCTCGTCGCCTGGTGCTCCCGGCTTGGTCTCAACTCGCTCGATATTGTAGGCGGGCGGGATAAGCGTGGCGTCCTCGGAGATAACAATTTTGAGCTCAAATTTCTGTTCAATCTCGGACAGCGCCGCCCTTTTGTGATTGAGGATATACAAAGCCGCTTCCGACGGAACCGCGACATCGATCTCGTTGGCCCGGCCGCGTACGCCTTCTTCCTCAATGCCACGCAAAATGTGCAGGGCCGTTGATTCAGTGGAGCGCCGGATACCGCTGCCGCCACAATGAAGACAGACATCAGAGGTCGTTTCCGTAATGCTGGGCCGTAGCCGCTGGCGGGAAAGCTCCAGCAAACCGAAAGGGCTGATCCGGCCTATCTGAATTCGGGCGCGGTCGCGACGCATGGCCTCTTTCAGGCGCCGTTCAACGGCGGTCTGGTTACGATGAACATCCATATCAATGAAGTCGATCACGACCAGGCCGGCCAAATCCCGCAATCGCACCTGACGGGCGATCTCGGTCGCCGCTTCCAGATTGGTCTTAAGGGCGGTCTCTTCGATGTTTCGGCCACGGGTCGCGCGCCCGGAGTTAACATCGACGGCCACCAAAGCTTCGGTCGGATTGATCACGATATAGCCGCCCGATTTGAGCTGCACTTCCTGGCCGTTCATGGATTCAAGCTGGGTTTCAATCCGGTACCGGGTAAACAAGGGGACCGTGTCGTCCTTATACGGCTGTACCTTCTTGGCATGACTGGGCACCAGAACCTTCATCAGGTCCTTGGCCATGCGGTAACCTTCATCACCTTCGACAAAGATTTCACTGACATCCTTGCTGTAGGTGTCCCGGAGCGCCCGCTTTATGATGTTGGCTTCCTCATGGATGAGGGCGGGCGCCGTGGATTCCAGCGTCAGATTTCGAATATCCGTCCAGAGCCGGATCAAATACTCGAAGTCCCGTTTGATTTCAGCTTTGCCGCGATCAGCGCCGGCGGTGCGGACAATGACCGCCATGCCGTCCGGGATGGTCAGATCAGAGACGACCGACTTCAGGCGTTTCCGGTCGGCGCCGCTACCGATTTTACGGGAAATGCCGCCGCCCTTGCCGGTGTTCGGCATGAGCACGCAATACCGGCCGGCCAGCGACAAATAGGTGGTCAGAGCCGCGCCCTTGTTGCCGCGTTCTTCCTTGACCACCTGCACCAGCAAAATTTGGCGGCGTTTGATGACTTCCTGGATTTTGTACCGGCGGACCGGTTTTTTACGGCGGTGGGTTTCCACTTCGTCGATGTCGTCACCGCCGACTGTTTCCACGGCCTTTTGGTTGCCGTCTTCGCCTTCCGGGGCCTCTTCGTCCCCATCGACTTCGGCCTCTTCCTCTTCGGCTTCGGCCTTTTGCGCCTCTTCGTCCTCGGCGATCAGCTGTTCCCGATCAGCGACCGGGATTTGATAATAGTCCGGATGAATTTCGCTAAAGGCCAGGAATCCGTGGCGATTACCGCCATAGTCCACGAACGCCGCTTGCAGCGACGGTTCCACACGCGTGACCTTAGCGAGATAAATATTGCCTTTTAGCTGCCGGCGGGCAGATGATTCGACGTCAAACTCTTCGAGTTGATTTCCATCCATGACGGCGACCCGGGTTTCCTCCGGGTGGGCCGCATCGATTAACATTTTCTTGTTTGCCATTGAATTTTAAACTCCTGGACGCGCTCGCTCCCGCTTTATTGAGCATGGAACGGCGGGTCATTGTGGCGGTAAAACCGATGGCGCCATCGAACCCAGAGGGCGCGCCGGCAAAAATCCCCTCGAAAGCTTCGAGTGAATTCAGGCGTGCTTCTGTTCGGGCTGCAGTCATCGGCTGTTGTTCAATTTGATACGAAATAAACTTATCATTAATTGTGGACCCCGGATCAAATACTCAACCAACGATCACAATTATGAGGAATTATCCTCGCGTGATGCCACAGTTTGAGCACCTATGCGGTTTCACGGTCCGCCATTAACATAACGGTAGGTTTTTCATTCGACAATCACAATTAGTCTGTATGCGGAATTAAGTGGTTGGAGGCGTCAGCCGCGCCTGCGTTTATCTAGTTGATCGCAGGGGAGGACTGACGCTATATCTTGTTGATCTTGGTGAAATTGGGCTCATCTAAACGGAATTGGGAGAAGGTCCGCCGAGCCGGCGCCGGGGCCCTATTTCTGCTATTGGGCCTGTGCGTTTGGAACCCATTGTCGCTTGGCGCGGCGCAGGCCGCTGATATTGCGGCAACTGAAATCCGCCTCGGCGATCATCGGACCAAGACCCGGTTTGTGCTCGATCTCTCCGACAAGGTTGATTTCAATATTTTTACGTTGGTGGATCCCTATCGGGTGGTTATTGACCTGCCGGATATCAGATGGCGGGTGTCCAAAAAGAGCAGCCGGCGCAAGACCGGGTTAATTTCGGGCCTCCGCTACGGTAATTTTCGTCCGGGCCGTTCGCGAGTCGTGCTGGATACGGCGAAGCCGGCGAAAGTCTCAAAAGCGTTTCTTCTTCCGCCGGCCGAGGGCAAGCGTTATCGTCTTGTGATCGATTTGGTCGGGACTGACAGGGCGGGCATGCTGGCGGGCGCATCGGCGGCGCAATCCGCAGAACCGGCAGCACAACAGGAGGCCAGCGCCGGCAATGGCTTTCAGGTAGACCCACCAGGCCGGAAACCCAAAAAGGACCGTCAGGCCCGCAAAGTTGTGGTGATTGATCCGGGGCACGGCGGCGTCGATCCCGGCGCTACCAGCAGGAGCGGCATCTTCGAAAAAAAGATCACCTTGGCCATCGCGAAGAAAATGAAGCAGCACTTGGATAGCCTTAACCGGTATACGGTGTATCTGACTCGCTCCAGCGACAAGTTTATCCGGCTTCGCGACCGCATTGCCATCGCCCGCGCCAAGGGCGCTGATCTGTTCATTTCGCTGCATGCCGACGCGATAGAGAGCCGAAAAGTCAGTGGCATGTCGGTCTATACGCTGTCGGAGCGGGCTTCCGATAAGGAAGCCGAAGCCCTGGCGGAGAAGGAGAACAAAGCCGATCTGATCGCCGGCATGGACCTCAATGATAACCCGCCCGAGGTGGCCAACATTCTGATTGATTTGGCGCAACGGGAAAGTATGAACGAATCTTCCAAGTTTGCCGGTGATCTGGTGAACGAGCTACGCAAGGTCACCAAGCTTTTACGCCGGACCCACCGGTTTGCCGGCTTTGCGGTGCTCAAGGCGCCGGATGTGCCGTCTGTTCTTGTCGAGTTGGGCTTCCTGTCCAACCCAAAGGACGAAAAGGCGCTGAGGAGCCCTCGGCACCAAGCGCGCTTGGCTGCGGCTTTGGGAAAAGCCATCGACACGTATTTCGAGCGGGTCGAACAAGCCAACCGATATTGATTCCATCTTCCGGGGATGATTTAACATCCCGGCTGGTGGGCTTGGTTGTCATAAACGCGCCACATTCCACATTTACTTGATGACCGAGGAGACCGGTACAACTCAAACCGGCGATTGGCAGCATGCTGCGCACATTTGTCATTTTGATAAGCCTCTTATTCCTGGCGCTGGTCGGCGCAGCGGGCGGGGGACTCTATATCTTTTATCAATATGGCCGGGGCCTGCCAGACTATTCACAGCTCGCGGATTACGAGCCGCCGGTGATGACCAGAGTGCACACCGGTGACGGCAACTTGCTGGTGGAATACGCGACCCAAAAGCGGGTGTTCGTGCCGGGTGCGGCCATGCCGCGGATGGTGAAGCAGGCTTTCTTATCGGCGGAAGATAAGAATTTTTATTACCATCCGGGCATCGATCCCATGGGCATCGCCCGCGCGGTGCTGACCAATATCAAGAACGTGGCGCAGGGGCGGAGGCTGGTGGGTGCGTCGACCATCACTCAGCAGGTGGCGAAAAACTTCCTTTTGACGGCTGATGTCACGTTCGAGCGTAAGATTAAGGAAGCGATCCTGGCTTTCCGGATCGAACGGGCCTTGCCCAAGGATCGTATTCTGGAATTGTATCTGAACGAGATTTATCTCGGGTTTGGCTCCTACGGTGTTGCGGCGGCGGCCTTGAACTATTTTAACAAGTCGCTCGATCAACTGACCGTCGCAGAGGCGGCATATCTCGCGGCGCTGCCCAAGGCGCCCAACAACTATAATCCGTTTAAAAAGCCTAAAGCCGCGCGTGGACGACGGGATTGGGTGATCGGTCGGATGCTGGAAGACGGCGTGATTTCCAAAGAAGATGCGGATCACGCGAGATCCCAGCCATTGCTGACCCGGAAACGGGAAGAAACAGAATTTGTCCAAGCGCAGTTTTTTGCCGAGGAAGTGCGCCGCGAGCTCGTGGACCGATATGGCGAAGGCCCGTTATACAAAGGCGGCCTATCGGTCCGGACCACTTTGAACACGGACTTTCAGTCTTACGCGGTCGAGGCCCTAAGGAACGGGATTCGCGCCTATGATCGCCGACACGGCTGGCGCGGGCCGATCGCCAATGTGGACGTCAAACTGGGTTGGATCCACCAGTTGCGCGGCGTTGAACCGCCCAAGGGCTTGCACGGATGGAAACTCGCTGTGGTCCGTGCGTTGGGGCCGGGGCGTGCCGACATTGGCATCGAAGATGGCGGCGTGGGTACGATCCCGCTTGCCGAGATGCGCTGGGCGCGCAAATGGCTCAAGGGTGAACATTTGGGCCCAAGCGTGAAGAGCCCGGCCGATGTGTTGAAAGTCGGTGACGTCATCGCCGTAGAGAAAATAGAGAAGGACGCCAAAGGTGCGGCTTATCCCGCCAACAGCTATGCACTCAGGCAAATTCCAGAGATCGAAGGCGCGTTCGTCGCCATGGACCCCCATACGGGGCGGGTTCTCGCTATGATCGGCGGATACTCCCACGAAAAAAGCCAGTTCAATCGGGCTGTCCAGGCGCGCCGGCAACCGGGCTCCGCTTTTAAGCCATTTGTTTATCTGGCGGCCCTCGACAAGGGATTTACCCCGTCCACGCTGATCTTGGATGCGCCGTTTGTGATTGATCAGGGGCCGGGCCTGCCGAAATGGCGACCGGCCAACTATACGAAAAAGTTTTACGGGCCCAGCACCATGCGGCTTGGGATCGAAAAATCCAGAAACCTGATGACCGTCCGGCTGGCTCAGACCATCGGCATGGACGCCATTTCGGCCTATGCCAAACGGTTCGGTATCGTCGACGAAATGCCCAAGCAACTGGCCATGTCCCTGGGCGCCGGCGAAACGACGCTGCTACGTTTGACCGCTGCCTACGCTATGCTGGTGAATGGCGGGCGGCGGATTAAGCCGACATTGGTGGACCGGATTCAGGACCGTCACGGCAAAACCATTTTCAAACATGACAACCGTATCTGCCCGAAATGCCAGGCCGATCATTGGGTCAACCAGATTGTGCCCCAGATTCCGGAAACCCGTGAAACGGTGACAACTGCTTCGAGCGCCTTTCAGATGGTGTCCATGCTGGAAGGGGTCGTGGAACGGGGCACGGGACGCCGCATCAAGGCCATCGGCAAGCCGTTGGCCGGTAAGACGGGCACGACGAATGACGCGGTCGATACCTGGTTCATGGGCTTTTCACCTGACATTGCCGCGGGAGTGTTCGTCGGCTTTGACCAGCCGCGGTCGCTCGGTAAATTAGAACAAGGCGCCAGCGCCGCCGCGCCGATTTTTAAGGAGTTCATGGAAAAGGCATTGTCGGATAAGCCGGCTATTCCGTTCCGGATTCCGCCGAAAATCCGCCTTGTCAGAGTGAACAGTGAAAACGGCCGTCCGGCACAGCCTGGTGATCGGGGGGTGATCCTGGAGGCGTTTAAGCCCGGCACTGTGCCGGTGGGCAAACAGGAAGTGCTCAGCGGTATTGGCGTTTCCGAAGCTTCGGCCCCGGCGCCGACACAAGGCACCGGCGGGCTGTACTAGGGGCCGAACCTTAAGCCCTCTTGCTCACGACCGGCGAACCGCTTAGAACCCGAACAACGTTTTCATTACGAGTTTTCTCACCTTCTTCGGGAGTTGTCCCAGCATGCGCGCCGAAATCGAATCTCAAGTCGCCGAGATCAAGCAGTCGCTTGAACTGCTGAGGAGGCGCCTTTGACTATGACGCTGCTGTCAGGAAGCTGGACGAGCTAAACTCGCTCGCCGAAGATCCCAAACTTTGGGATGATCCGGATCGCGCGCAGAAAGTGATGCGCGAACGCACCCGGCTGGAATCCGGCATTCAATCGGTCGATGAGATCGCGCGCGACCTTGAAGACAATGTGGAGCTGATTGAGCTTGGCGAGGCTGAGGGCGATGGCGACGTCGTCACCGAGGCGGAAACCGCGCTCGGTAATTTGGCGGGCAAAGTCGATAAAGCCCGCATCCGGGCGCTGCTGTCCGGCGAGGCTGACGGTAATGACTGTTATCTCGAAATCCATGCCGGCGCCGGTGGCACGGAGGCCCAGGATTGGGCGCAAATGCTCCAGCGTATGTACACAAGGTGGGCCGAGAAACGGGGCTATAAGCTGGAGTGGCTGGAAGAAAGCCTGGGCGAAGAAGCCGGGATCAAATCCAGCGTGGTCCTCATCAAGGGTGACGAGTCCTACGGCTGGCTGAAAACCGAAAGTGGTGTACACCGGCTAGTGCGGATTTCGCCCTATGACGCTAGCGCCCGCCGGCACACAAGCTTTGCCTCGGTCTGGGTCTATCCGGTAATCGATGACAATATCGAAGTGGAGATTGAGGAAAAGGATATCCGGGTTGATACTTACCGGGCCTCGGGCGCCGGTGGCCAGCATGTGAACAAGACGGATTCGGCCGTCCGGATTACGCATATTCCAACCGGGATTGTTGTCCAATGCCAGAATGACCGGTCACAACACCGCAATCGGGCGGCGGCCTATTCCATGTTACGCGCCCGTCTCTACGAGGCCGAACTGCAAAAGCGGGAGGAAGAAGCTCAGGCCGAGCACGACGCCAAAACCGATATCGGCTGGGGGCACCAAATCCGGTCCTATGTGCTGCAGCCTTATCAAATGGTGAAGGACCTGCGCACCAACGTGGAAACATCGAACACCCAAGGGGTGTTGGACGGCGATCTGGATGACTTCATGGCCGCCGCCCTGGCGTCCCGGATCGAGGGTTCCGTCACCGAGGAAGGTTAGCCGGACCCGGCGGAAAGGGGCTCGTAATATTCAGGCGTAAATCCGGCGGCGTCCCGGGCTGCTTTTGCAAACGGCGGTTTCAGCTCGCCCTTGAAGCGAGAGCGAACCAGCGACTGAAACGTCTCCACGGGGTCGAGTTTCCGATACCGGCAAATCTCTTCGAACCAACGGACACCGGCCGCGACATGGGCGACTTCCTCCCGCGCAATGACAGAGAGAATGCCGACGGCCTTTTCGTCGCCGGCGGCGGTCAATTTCTCCATCGCCATGGGCGTAGTGTCCAACCCTCGCGCTTCGAGAACCAACGGCACCAACGCCAGTCTTGCCAAAATATCGTCGGTGGTTGCAGCAGCGGCTTCCCATAGACCGTCATGGGCAGGCAGGTCGCCATAGGCTGCGCCATGGGCCTCTAGGTATCCGGCCAGCAGGGAAAAGTGCCGGGCTTCATCCCGCGCCACATCCACCCAATCGTCGAAGAATTTTTTGGGCATGTCAGGTGCGCCAAAACGCGCGATCAGGTCCCAGGCAAGGTCGATGGCGTTTAATTCGATATGGGCAATGGCGTGTATGAAAGCGATCCGGCCTGTGGGACTATTCACCCGGCGGCGCGGCATGTCCCTGGGCGGGCGGAGTTCAGGGTGGTCCGGTCGGGCTGGACGTTCGGGCGGGTGGGCGTCCCCTGTTTCTGCAAATTCGCCGCCGCGCCAGGCTTGCGCGATCTCGACCGAGAGCCGGGCTTTCTCCGCCGGATCAGGGCATTGTAGGACGCGGCAGGCCTCTTCCCGCAATGTGCTCCAATCGGTCACGCTGGATCGGGGAGATGGCGTTGGTAAATGTCGCTAACGGCAGACGCGCTGGCATTCAAAGAGTCGACCAAGTCGTCAATTCCGTCGCATTGTCCCACTTGCGACATGATGATCTGAAGCGCGCGAGGCACCTCGTCGGCATTGGTCGGCCGGAAATCGCCGGCAATGGTGAGGCGCAGCAGGCCCTGAACCGCTTGGTACAGATCGAGCGCCTCAATTAGAGAGGTGGCTTCGCTGGCCTCGACAAGATCCGCCTTTGACAGATTATCGAGTGCTGTTCGGGTGTTTTGCGACAGGATGCCGGGATTTTCATGGGCATGGAGAAGCTGCAGGTATTGAGCAACGAACTCCACATCCAATAAGCCGCCTCTCACATACTTGATATCCCAAACGGATTCGGTGTGGCGTTCTCCATCGATCCTTTGGCGCATCTCGGCGATATCGGTTCTCAAAGTCTTGGGATCGCGCTTGCGAGTTAGGTTCTCCCGGATGATGGCGTCGGTTTTTTCTGCCAGGGACGAGGACGCGCCCAGAACGCGGGACCGGGAAAGCGCCATTTGCTCCCACGTCCATGCGGCTTCCTCCTGATATTTCGAAAACCCAGAAATATGAGAGGCAATCGGACCGGCATTGCCCGATGGCCGCAATCGCATATCGATTTCATAGAGTTTGCCGTTGGCCGTCGGTGCGGTGACCGCGTTGATCAGGCGTTGGGTCAGGCGGGCATAATATTGGCCGATAGAGAGCGGCTTTTCACCATCCGATTGTGAAGCGTTCTCGTCATGATCATAGACAATGATGAGATCGAGATCAGATGCGGGGGTCATTTCCCGGCCGCCCAGCTTGCCCATGGCCAGAATAAGCCAGTTGCCGCCCGGAACTATTCCGTGCTGGGCTTGGAATTCTTCTTCCACTTTCGCCTGGAGGCTGGTCAGGGAAGCCTCCGCGATATCGCTATAGCCCCGGCAAATGGTCTGCCAGTCCGATAGATTTTTCAGCGCCTGCACACCCAGTTGGAGCCGCCGGTCATTGCTCCATACGCGGACGGCATCGAGTATCTCCTCGAAATAGTCGCAGCGCGACAGCCGTCCACCAAGCTCTTCCTTCAATCCTTCCAATGGCGGCAGTTGTTCGTAGAAATCTGGTTCAAGAACGCTATCCAGGCAACTGGGATGCCGCCCTAAGTGTTCTGCCAGTTTCGGCGCGCTGCCCATGATCTCGGCCAGCAGACTGAGTAGCGGCGGATGAGCCCGGAACAGGGAAAAGAGCTGGATGCCGGACGGCAAGCCCGAGAGAAAAGCGTCAAACCGCCGAAAGGCGCCATCTGGATCAGGGGTTGAACCGAATACGGCGATCAGTTCCGGCGCGAGCTCGGTCATGATCTGCCGCGCTCGTTCTGTCGCGGTGGCGCGGTAGCGGCCCCGGTGCCAGCCCCGGACGGTTTCAATTACCAAGGGCGGATTTTCGAATCCAAGCCGCGACAAGGTTTGTACTGTATCGGGATCATCATCGCTGCCGGTGAAACTCAGATTGCCGCCAACTTCATCGGCGTGGCTCAACTCCGCCGCTTCCTCGAACAGGCGTGCATAGTGAGTTTCTACCCGGCGCAGGTGAAACAATATCTCCTCGCGGAACGTCTCAACCTGCGCATGGCCCATGAAGGCGGCAAATTTCATGAGTTCGTCTTGGCCTTCCGGCAGGGTGTGGGTTTGCTGGTCTTCCATCATCTGCAACCGGTGTTCCACCGTGCGAAGATACCAATAAGTCTCGGTGAGGTCGGCGGCCGTTCCGGGCTCAACCTGGCCAGCCTCCACCAGTCGGATCAAAGCGCCGCACGTCGTCTGTTCCCGCAAACTCGGATCACGACCGCCCCAGATAAGTTGTTGGGTTTGGGCATAGAACTCGATCTCGCGAATGCCACCCCGGCCCAGTTTGACATTATGCCCTTCAACGGCGATAGCGCTGCCACCCCGGTGGGAGTTGATTTGCCGTTTGATGGAATGAATGTCCTCAATGGCGGCAAAGTCCAAATTCTTCCGCCAAACAAAGGGCTGCAGACGCTGCAGGAACAATTCGCCGGCAGCCGTGTCGCCGGCAATTTGCCGCGCCTTGATCATGACGGCCCGTTCCCAGTTCTGCCCCATGCTTTCATAGTAAGTTTCCGCCGCATCCACCGAAATGGCCAGCGGGGTAGAGCTCGGATCGGGGCGCAGTCGCAGATCAGTGCGGAACACGTATCCATCGGCCGTTCGCTCCGACAGCATGGTGACCAGGTCTCGGGTCAGGCGCACGAACTGCCGGTTCAGATTGTCGGGATTATCGGTGTCGATGACGTCACGATCATAGAACACCATCAGATCAATATCGCTGGAGTAATTGAGTTCATAAGCGCCAAGCTTTCCCATGCCCAGAACGATAAAGCCGGAGCCGTTCTCCGGATCGGTTTCATCGGTCAGCGAGAAGGCCCCCAACTTGGCGTATTTGCGCAATAGCACCGACGTTGCGGCCCGGACCGCGTCGCCGGCGACGCGGCTGATGTGTGCGGTGACATCCGCCGGTTCCAAAGTTCCCGAAAGGTCACCCAGCGCAATGGCGGTAGAGGCCAATTTTTTTAGGTTTCGTAAACGTTTCGAGGCATAAGATTCTTCGGACAACAACAAATCTTCGGAGGTCAGCGCAGCGAAACAATCCGCCAGAACGTTATCCGGTCCGTTCTCGATCATGGAGACGAACTCAACCGGACAAGTAATGGCGCTTTGGGTCAGGAAGGGGGATGCGCCGAACACGGCTTCGATAAAGTTTCTTTTTTCCCCATCCGCCAGAACCGCTTCAAAGCGGGAGCCCAGCGTTTCATCTTCGCATTGACCTACGGCCTGGCTAAGCCGTTCCAACCCGATCTGGGCGTGATCAGGGTCAGCGGCAACTGGAAGCCGGGGGTGATTAACGATAGTATCTGGTGGTGGCATGGCAGACCGTTCTTTTGCGAACAGACTGCTTGAACCTTTCATTGTGGTCAAGAAAACCTGCGGTCGATGATAATATGTTTTCTAGCCCTGTCATAACCTAGGTCGAGATGGAAGAAGATAACACACAACAACAGTCCAAGAGCCGCTTTCTTGGGCGAACCCTCCGTTGGACGCTTCAATTAACGGGGGTCCTCGTCGTGGGCGTCGCGATCCTCACCGGCGTCGTGGCCTGGCGCCTGACATCCGGCCCTCTGTCGATTGGCTTTCTTACGCCTTACTTCGAACGTGCGCTGAGTGACAGCAATAAGTCGTTCCAAATTGATGTTGACGATACGATTTTGACGTGGATCGGCGGTGATCGGACAATGGATATACGCCTCGTCGGCTCCCGAATTTTAAACGCCGACGGAAACCTCGTGGCGCAAATCCCTGATCTGTCGGTTGCGTTGAGTGCCAAGAGTTTACTGCGCGGTAACATTGTTCCGCAAAGCCTGTCGGTTCTCAATCCATCCCTCCGCGTGGTTCGACGGTTTGACGGATCGCTGGATGTGGGCATGGGTGAAAGCGATCAATCCGGCAACGAATTTTCGCAAAGATTTTTCCAGGAATTGTTTCTCAAGCCGGACCGGGAGCGGCAGTTCGGATTTTTGACCCGCGTGGAAATTGTGAACGGCTCT
>Ga0255776_10000422_pt1 | contig 48218 bp, 51 predicted proteins | sample 071ome_19_FD_179974 | JGI IMG/M metagenome (GOLD analysis project Ga0255776, IMG submission 179974) | Coastal salt marsh microbial communities from the Groves Creek Marsh, Skidaway Island, Georgia - 071413AT metaG (version 2) | ecosystem: Environmental > Aquatic > Marine > Intertidal zone >... | reverse complement strand
GGATGGTCATCGTTCCGGGGACCGTCGTGTTTTCAATTGCTCCTGTTTGGGCATTTATCTGGTTTACCGCAATCGTATAACGCCCGGCAAATGATTCGGTTCCGCTATCCGAACTGCCGCTACAGCCCACAATTGTTAGGGTCAATACGACGGCAAAAATTCTTTTGGCAATATTCATGGCAATTGTTGGTGGTGAAATTTGAAAGAGGCTCCAGTTTAAAACGGAATGTCGGCAGAAAGAAGAGCTCGCGTATCAGTTGCCTCGGCCGGCAAAAACATTAGCCCAATCTGGTGTCGTGATGCATGTGTTTTCGACTGCACCAGCGAAAAAACCCCGGTATCTTGCGATACCGGGGGAACCTAGGAGGAGAAACCGTGCCATTTAAGGCACGACGCTATCTTCGCTTAAGCCCAAGACGCTGTATGTGATCCCTGTCACGCGATTGCGAACTCTTTAATCGATTGGTGCCGAGTAGGCGGCTTTTGGACTACACATTGGCGCCTAATGATTGATAGGTTTTGCCGGGCGGTGCAGACAATGCGCTCTCACTTAAGCGAGGCGTGTCGTATGCAAATCAACTTAGGCGATCGAATCATTGTGGCCGGCCAGGTGCTTCTGGTCAATAAGATAGACAGGGAAAGATGGCTCGTAACGGCCTCCGATAAATATGGATGTCATCACGAGGTTTATCTTTCTGACATCACCTGTATCGAGACCACGGCGTGTCTTTTAACGCGATCGGAACTCCCCCGTTATGCTGTGTCCGTTCTGTGAGCGGCCAGAGTGGCACTCGATCGCAGGATCGAAGGGTGCCGGGTTAGAGGGTGCTCTCGCAGCGAAAAAATTAGCCCTCCCGCGGTTTCGACGTATTTATACTTCATCGGCAATCCGACCTGGCTTCGAGGGCTCTCGTTCGTGAATCACATTCTCTATGGTTTTACGCTTGATGGATCCGGCGGGGGGCGACCGCTGACCGAAGGCCTCGATCCAGCTCAAAGCGCTGATCCCTATTGGGTTCACCTGGATGCCACTTCGCCCGATACCAAGCACTTTTTAAAGCACAGCATGGCGCTGCCGATGCATGTTGTGGATGGCCTGCTGGCTGATGAGTCCAGGCCGCGATGCGACGTCTTTGATAACGGTATTCTGATAATTCTCAGAGGCGTCAATCTGAACCCTGGCGCAAATCCTGAGGATATGGTTTCGCTTCGGATCTGGCTCGAAGAAAACCGTGTGATCACCACTCGATTTCGCCGCATCATGGCTGTTGAGGATATCGTCCATCAGCTGCAAGAGGGTGTCGGGCCCACTTCGACGGGACACCTGGTCGCCCGTCTGGGCGCGCGATTAACTGAGCGCATGACGCCATTGATCTCGCAGCTAGAAGATGAGCTGGGCGATCTCGAAGAGCGGCTTCTGGAGAGCGAGCCTCATCAGGAAAAAGATCTAAAAGTGCTGCGGTCGGAGTTGGTACGGATTCGCCGGCTCACCATCGCGCTGAGACGTTTCCTATCTCCGCAGCGCATGGCACTGGTGACGCTGTCCAACGCAAGTGCCGATACGCCTTGGATGAGCCAGTCTGTTACCGGTCGATTTCGTGATGTAACGGACCGCGCCACGCGAATCACAGAGGATTTGGACGAGGCCCGAGACCGGTGTGCTGTGTCTCAGGATGAGATAACAGTGCGCCTATCCGAGAAGACCAACCGCACCATCTACGTCTTGACGCTCGTCTCCGCGGTGATGTTGCCTTTGGGGTTTTTAACGGGTCTTTTGGGTGTCAACGTAGCCGGGATTCCCGGGGCCGAATTCCCAAAAGCATTCTGGATATTCTGCGGCCTGTTGGCCGCAATTGTGGGGATCGAGCTTTGGTTTTTCCGTCGAAAGAAATGGCTCTAGCGCAGGGCGCTTCGAGAACGCTTCAAGGGGTTCGATCTGACCAAGGCCGCCGCGTAGGTCTAGGCGGATGCCTCCCCAGATTGTTCAGCCTTTGAGGATTTTTTCTGGTGGTCCAACGCTTCGTTATCAAAGCGTGCAAAGCGTGCCATGAGATCGTAGAGCACGGGCGTCAGGAAGAGGGTTAGGAATAGGGCCAGCCCCAGCCCGCCAACGATCACCCATCCGATCGCGATGCGGCTTTCCGCTCCAGCACCGCTAGCCAGCACCAGGGGTATAGCGCCTAGCACCGTCGACAGCACCGTCATTACGATGGGCCGAAGTCGCAGCACGGCGGCGCGCAAAACCGCCTCTCGGATGGCATACCCGGATTCGCGAAGCTGGTTGGCGAACTCGACAATTAATATGCCGTTTTTTGCCATTAGCCCAACGAGCAAAATGATGCCAATTTGGCTGTATACATTGAGGGACAGATCCATCAGCATCAGCGAATAGATCGCACCGGCAATAGCAAGGGGCACCGAGAGAATAATGACGAACGGATGCACGAAGCTTTCAAATTGCGCGGCGAGCACAAGGAACACAATTAACAGCGCAAAGGCAAAGCTCATCATGGCACCTCCAGATGTGCTTTTGAAAACCTTGGACTGCCCTGAATAACTCAGCTTCACGCTCGTGGGGAGCGTTTCCGCTGCGCCTTCTTCCATATAGCTGAGCGCGTCTCCGAGCGTATATTCGGGTGCGATGCCTGCCGAGATCGTGATCGACGGCAGTCGATCAAATCGCCTCAGTTCCGCTGCTGCGGCTGTTTCTTTCGCTGACACAAAAACGCTCAACGGAACGAGCTTTCGGGTACCGGTGTCGGCATCAACCGCACGCACGAAAATATTGGCCAAGCTGTCCAGATCTTTGCGATCCTGGGCTTTTGCCTGCACGATAACCGGATACTCGCGCCCGCGATCCACATAGGTGCTCACCTGTTTGGAAGCAAACATCGACTGCAGCGTGAAGGCTATTTCCTCAACACTCACGCCAAGATCGTCGGCGCGACGGCGATCCAGTTTCAGGTCGATCTGGGGCTGGTTTTCCTCATAGTCCATCTGCGGATTGATGAGATTTTCATTAGCCTCCGCATGCGCCAGCAAGTCGGCTGCCGCCCGCTTTACTTCGCTGAAATCAGGGCCGCCCACGATAATTCGCAGTGGGGTTGAGTTTCCTCTTAGTCCCAGACCTGAAGGGCTCGCGACGCCTGCCCGGACGCCGATCAGCCGTTGCGTTATCGGTCGGATTTTATTTACGATCTGGGCCTGTGTTTGTTCTCGCTCGTCCCAGTGCGCCAGGCGCATGACCACAAACCCACGGTAGGGACGATTACCCCAGCCAATAATCGTATACACCGTCTGGATGCTGCCGTCGTCCTGAAAGGGCTTTAGCTGTTTTTCGACGATTCGGGTCTGCGCGTCCGTGTAGTTCTGTGTCGATCCTTGCGGTGCGCTCATGGGGATAAAAGCAACGCCGCGATCCTCTTTCGGTACGAGATCGCGGGGTAGCGTCGTGTAGAGTCCTACGGCCCCCAGACTAAATGCCAAAGCAATTCCGATCACCAGAACAGGCGATTGGATGGCCCGCAACAGTCCGGCGTTGTATAGCCGGCTCAATCCGGTTTGTGAAAAGCGGACATCTGCGTCAGTGTCGTCGCTATCGGATGAGGGTGTCGCTGTTGCTTCGAGACCCCGGAGGATGCGCGACGCCAGCATGGGGCATAAGCTGAGCGCCACGAAGGTTGAAATGACCACCGCAGCGGCCATGATGAGCCCAAATTCACTGAACAGTTTTCCGACCTGACCCTCCAAAAGCGATATGGGGATGAATGCGGCGATGAGCGTCACCGATGTGGCGAGAACGGCGAAGGTTACCTGTCGGGTGCCTCGTATGGCTGCCTCCCGCGCGGACTCGCCGTTTTCAACGCGCCGCTTGATGTTCTCCAGGACGACAATCGCGTCATCCACAACCAGACCAATTGCGAGAAGCAGGGCCAGTAGGGTGATGACATTAATTGAGAATCCCAACGCATAGATGACCGCGATACATCCGATAAGAGCGACCGGGATCGTTACGATCGGCACCAGTGCGGTTTTGAACGAGCGCAAAAACAGAATGATCACGCTCACAACCAGCAGCAAGGAGATGCCGAGAGCAATTAGAACCTCACGTATCGATGCGGAGATGAAAAGCGCATCGTCTGATCCAATGATGACCTCCATGCCTTCGGGCAATGTCTCGGAAATAAGCTTAATCTCTGCACGAACACGATTTGATATATCCATCGTGTTGGCCTGACTCTGCCGTAGCACCTGCATACCCACGGCACTCTGACCGTTTGCTCGGACCACCAGATCGTCGTTTTCTACGCCTTTTTCAATTATGGCAATGTCCGACAGTCGAACGGGGTAGCCATCGACTTCCCGCAGAACAATATTCTGAAAGTCTTCTGGCGTAGAGAGGCGGCCATCGAGGCGGATCTCTAGCATTCGCTGTGAGGATTTGAGATCTCCAGCAGGCAGTTCGAGATTGCTGCGGGCGATCGCAGATTGCACGTCGGATACGGTTAGATTTCGGGCGGCCATCGCCCGCCGGTCTAGCCAGATTCGGATGGCATAGCGCCGTTCGCCGCGTATATCAACGCTTGCGACGCCATCCAGCGTGGAGAGTCGGTCAACGATATATCGCTCGACATAGTCCGTGATTTGTTCCGGCGAGTGGCGATTTGAGGAGACCGCGATTCGCATCACTGGGTCAGCGTCGCTGTCGCTCTTCACAACCACCGGATCATCGACGTCATCCGGCAGACGGCCACGAGCCCGGCCAACGGCGTCGCGGATATCGTTCGCCGCTTCGTCAATGTTCCGGCCAGGACGAAACTCGATAACCGTTCGGCTACGGCCGCGACGACTTTGAGAGCTGATGGACTCAATGCCTGCAACGCCCGATACCGCGCTTTCGATCACCTCAGTGATATCGGTATCGATGACTTGTGGGGATGCGCCTTGGTATCGGGTGGTCACCGTCACAACACTGGAGTCAACGTCCGGAAGCTCACGGATCGGTATTGATTTAAGCGCGGCAAATCCCGCGGTAACGATCAATAAGCTGGCAACAATCGTCGTAACGGGCCGCCGTATCGCCAGATCGGATAAAGATTTGCCTTGCGTTGCCATAAATCCTCTCCTGCGAGACTGTGTCGGCGACCGATGGGAAAGGGTTAGGATGCGCTTTTCTGTGCGGAGTCAGGCACGGTGTTTGTACCGGCGGCGTTATCGCGAGACCCGCGTTTTTTTACGGTTGCGCCGTGGCGCACTTTCTGAAGGCCCTGTGTCACAACATCCTCGCCCTCTTTAAGCCCGTCTTTTACCTCCACAATACCCAGGGCGCGCCGGCCCAACGTAATATTTCGCCGTTCTACCCTAAAGGTATCGGCTTCTTTACCCGGCTGAAGCGCAAAAACGAATTGCTGGCCGCTTTCCACGATCACGGCTTCTTCCGGTACGACGAGCGTCATTTCCCCGCCTACGATAATGCTCACGTGAATGAACATGCCGGCCGGTAGAGCACGATCTGAATTATCGATTAAACCGCGGACTTTGAATGAGCGGGAGGCGTAGTCGATTCGAGTGTCGACGGCAGATATCTCTCCAACAAACTCCCGACCGGGCATCGATGCAGCACGGGCCAACAGGGTCTCGCCGGGCTTGAGGGCGCCAAACAGGTCTTCGGGAACGGAAAATTCGATTATCACCTGGGATAAATCATCCAGAACGGCGACAACGTCACCTTCTTTAATGCGCGCTCCTTTTTCGATAGAGGAGAGGCTAATCATGCCGGCAAAAGGTGCACGTATTACTCGATCAGCGAGTCGTTTTTTGGCGCGCTCGAGATTCGCACCGGCGATTTGGACCTGGGCCCGAAGACTGTCAATGGTTGCCTCAGACATACCGCTCGATTGCTTTAGGCTGTCCGATCGCTTGAGGGCTCGAGATGCTTCCTCCAGTTTAGCCTTCGCCTCAACGACATCTGCTTCCTGAATGACGGAATCCAGTTCAAGCAGTTTCGCGTTAGCTTTTACCGGTCGTCCATTCGTCAGGTTAATGCTTTCGACCCGGCCTGACGATAACGGTGTGATCTCGACGGAGCGCAGAGCTTTTGTTGTGCCAACAGCCTCGATCACTCGATCCATCTGGGTTGCCGATATGGACGCGGTGACAACGGCTACGGGTTTTCGCTGAGGGCCAGATCTTTTCGATGGATCACTGGCGTCGCCCCTCAGGTGCTGCCACCCTTGATACCCTCCGAGCGCAATTGCGATGAGGGCCACAAACACAACAATTTGTTTTTTGACGGTCATCAGATGCCTTCTTTTTGCTACGCCGTCTGGATTAGACGCAAATCAAGGAGGCGAATTATCTAACAACTCCGATTTGTGTGGCGCGAAAGTTTTACACGCCGGTCTGGTGCGTATTACGGTAAGTACGCTGCGGAAGGAGAAACGTGCGAAGGAGGTGGGTCGTCGGGCCAGGACAACTTGGCTTAAAGTTCTCATGGAGTGCTATCTAGGGCTGCTGTCGTCGCCGTTTTTACGCTCATTGATTAGGGTCTCAGCAGCCTCCGAAAGAAGGTCGACCGTTAGCTCAAGATCTCCTTCGGTGGTTCGAGGGTTAATCGTACAAAGCCTCAGGACCACTTTTTCGCCAAGCTGTGTTGAGCTCAGCATGGCTCGTCCGTCTTTAATCATCCACTGGACGATCGATAAATTAAGTGCGTTCAGTTCTGCTTCCGTCCAGCCGGAGGGGGCAAACCGAAACGTCAGAATCGCAAGCCTTGCCGGCGTGCAGATTTCCACGTTTTCACGTGCCGCGAGCATCTGCTGAGCTGTCGTTGCGAGGTCCAGGGTGTAATCCATAGCGCTTCGGAATGAATTCAGTCCGAATGTTTTCAACGAGAGCCAGAGTTTCAGAGCGCGGAAATTTCGGGTGAGCTGGATTCCGGCATCGCAAAGATTCACCTCCCCCGAGAGCGGGTCTCCTGTCACATCTCTTAAGTAAACATGATCCTGACCGAAGGTATCGGTTAGGTGCTGGCTGTTTCGTACCAGGACGCAGCCGATTTCAAAGGGCTGGAATAGCCACTTGTGGGGATCGATCGCAAGTGAATCGACGTGAGCAATATCGCGCAGCTCTTCGGTTCCGCGCTCTGTGATGACGGCGGCGGCACCGTAGGCGCCGTCGACATGAAGCCACAGCTTCTCTGATTGACTGATCTCCCGCAGCCTCGCGATGGGGTCTACAGCTCCAGTACTTGTCGTTCCGGCGTTGCCAATGATGCAAAACGGAATCCAACCCGATCGACGATCGTCTTGGATTTGCTCGTGTAGGGCGTCGCAGTCGATTCTCCAGTCTTGATCTAGCGGGATCCCAACCACTTGCTCGGTTGAAAACCCAAGCACCTTTAACGCTTTGCGATTAGAAGCGTGCGTCTGCTCGGAGCAGTACACGCGAGCCCCTTCAATCCGGTTTTGCAGTACCACCTCTCGAGCAACGGCGAGGGCGGTGAGATTCGCCGCGGACCCACCGCTGACAAATATTCCCCCAGCATGAGCCGGCATCCCGCATAGTTCGCGCAACCAATCGACGGTCGTTAGTTCTAGGGTGGCCGGACCGGACGCTTCCGCCCATTCCGCCAGAATACTGTTGTAACCACTGATAAGCGCGTCGGCCATGACGCTGACAAAATTTGAGGGACTGGGGACAAACGCGAAAAATCGCGGGTGATTGGTCACCATCGAATGGTGAAAAACCTGTTCGCTCAAAAAATCGAGCAGGCGGGCTGGATCCTCCCCGTCGACAGGCAGCGGCTGATGAATTTTCGCGTCCAACGCTTCTCGGGAATCCACCCTCGATACAGTTTGTGCACTGAGCGTGCTCGTATGCTCAACGAGCAGATCGATTACCCGATATCCAAGAGAGCGCATCTCCTCCTGGGATAGCTCCAGGCGAGTGTTCGGTGAAGATTCGCCCTTAGGCATGGATCATCGAGGTGATGGAGTCTGAGAATAATGGAGCGTTTATCAATAAAACACAAAGTAAAGAACAACTAAAACGGTAACGGTAAGGACCAAATGAGTTATTCCTTTTTTCATAGCAACCTCTAATGAATAGGGTGAGTTCCAGAAGCGGGCTCGTTATCTGCCGGTCGCGTGACACCCGCTTGATGATGGATCAGTTTCCAGTGATGATCTTCAAGAATAAAGAGATTCGTGGCTACCAATCGACCTTCTCCAAGCTCCTCAAGGCAGATCACATATCCGATATCCCCAACGAGAAATCCCTCGGGCCGACCGCAGCGAATATTGGGCTGGTTTTCCAAGACCATCTCCCAGCTTCGAATCACCGCGTCCCGTCCCGTGACCGCGCCCCAGCCCGGATGGATACAGGTGACATCTTCCCGCTTGGCCCACAATGTCTCCATAACATCTGCGTCGCCGCGAGCGAACGTTTCGTAAAAATAGGCGTTAGCTTCAACGAGACTTTTCAAAGATTCCTGCGACATGTCGTTCGGGCAATTTATCCATTTATAGGGTGGAGATAAGTATAGGCCGAATGCTTATCCGTATGACCGAGGCGCACTTCGCACCAGAGGGGTTTAATCCTGGGGTCAATGGGTTCACGGTCTATTGACTGGCAAAACCCTAAGGTATGTAAGTGAACAAACGGCAATTTTTATGCACCGCGGTGCTTTCGACGGTTTTATCGGTTCCGTATGCCATGGCTGAAAAAATTCTATTGAATGATTTCCAGAAGGCCGAATTTGAGCCGTGGGAGTTCGTAACGGACCAGGTGATGGGAGGCGTATCGACCGGAAGCGCAAGCATTGAGACCGATTCCGAGCAGCGCTACCTTCACCTCAAGGGCTTAGTGAGTACTGAGAACAACGGCGGATTTATCCAAACTCGGAGAAGTGTTCCCGCCGAATCGGTACGAGGTGTGAGCGGCGTTTACGTTATCGTGAAAGGAAACGGCGAAGAGTATTTCATCCACCTGCGATCAAAATGGACCGTGCTGCCGTGGCAGTACTATCAGGCAGCCTTTTCTGCTTCGGGAGAATGGCAGGAGATTCGAATGCCCCTCGGTGAGTTCAAAGCGTCGGGTTGGATGCTGCCTCGAAAAATAAGCCCAACAGATATTCGATCTATTGGGATCGTCGCGTTTGGGCGAGATTATTCCGCCGATGTCAGCATCAAAGAAGCAGGCTTTTACAAAGATTGAATAAGGGATGACTTGCGTGATCAGTGTGTTTTTTGACGGGAAATGTGGCCTTTGTCGACGGGAGATTCGTCACTATCAGAAGGTCGCACCCCCGGACACATTTCGATGGGTGGATGTGACTTCGAATCCATTGCTGCTTGAGGAGTTGGGGATTTCACAAGTGCAGGCACTTCGTGCGCTGCATGCGCGTACCGAGGACGGAGTGGTTTCGAGCGGCGTGGCCGCTTTTGTCGTGCTATGGAGTGCATTGCCGCGATGGCGCGTCCTGGCATGGTTCGTCTCGGTGCCCGGAGTTCGATGGATCGCAGAAATTCTTTACGAGAAGTTTGCCGATCATCGTTTTCGGCGGCTCGCGCATTGTCAGGCGGCACTTTCGTCCCATGGCTAGTCCATCAACCACGCTGCTTAAACAGACTGTCGCCGATTGGATTCCGCGAATATCACGAATCCTCGTCCTCATAGCAGCTGCTACTTGTTACGTTTCGTTGCATGCTCAGAATCTCCCCAGCGACGAGCCTGTCGAGAAAGTCGAATGGCAAGGCGAGGCGCTTGTGGAGGTAGGCCCCTTCGGGCTCGACGTATATATCGCCCGGTTCTTTGACAGCGGAACTGGATTGAAATTAATTGAACTTGAGTATCTTCGCGATGTGATGCAAAAGTTTTCCCTGATGGGATGGGACAAAGGCCTCGCGGTATTCGATGCGGCGGTCTATCAGGATGCCGTGGTGTGGATAAAGGAGAAGACGCCTGATATTAAAGAGGGAGATAGGTTCACCGTGAGAGTAGATCAAATGCGGACAACCATATGGCTAAATGGAGAGGTTATTGGCGAGACCAACGATCCCGTGGTCGCTCAGATCATATTATCTCCCTGGGTCGGGGAGCATCCTGTCGATGAAGACGTAAAACAGAAACTGCTCGGGGGCAATGCATAGGCGGTTAATGCTTTGATTTACCCACCGTATCTCGCGCCCGAGCCGGAGAATGTTGACTCGCGCTTGAATGCTTTGTTGGCTTTGGGGTTGCGCTTCGATCCGACTCAGCACGATCCGACTCATAAGTTGAGAGGATCGATTCGCTATACCAGTCACCGTAGAATTGCGCCTCAAATCGAAGTTGATCTGCGACCGGATCCGAGGCTTTTTTCTTGGTTTTTTTATTCATACGACCACAGTCTAGCGGTCTTGGCGTGTCCAAAACATCATTGACTAGATTAGATTGATAGCGATATGACTTGTGCTTTAACGAAAAGCCCTAAAAACATGGTGGGATCGAAATGGACTGCGCTTCGGCCGGTCAACAAAGAGAAACATTTTGTCGTACTGGGCCGCTATAAAAGCTCAGACGAAACCGCGAGCGAATTCCAACTCCGCTCTATTCTCACTGGACGAATCCAGGTGGTACGGTTGGGCGCTTTACAGGACACCACGACGTGGAAGAGGGGTTGGGCATAATTCTTTGACGACGAGATCGGGCCCACGGTCATGGAGAGCATTGAGTCGTCACTCGTTGGCACTGCCACCCGGTGATAAGGCAGGAACACCATCAAATGCTGCGGTGCTGCTGTTCGGCGCAACAAAAAAATAATAAACCCGTCGCGTGCTTCCAGGAAAAAACAACCGCGGCTCAGCGTGGACGATGAGAGGCTCCATAACAAGCCCAGGAATTGCTTGCTTCGCGATAGCTTGACAGCGTTCATCATCATCGAGGCAAACGACTGCTATCCCATGTTGGTTAATGTCTGACGCGGTAAGCCATGGGCTCCACCGGTAACTCAGATGCTGAAGTACCGACGGATGATCCGGCGAATGAAATGCAATGCTGTCCGGAGCGACATAGCCGCCGCCCACAATTCTCAGGGGACGCTTGAACTCTGACCTCCAGCGTTCGGTTATCTCCTGCGCTAATTCCTTGCCCGGAAAGTGATACATATCTCGGTCGTAACTCGCTGCGCCTGTCAGCAGAAGTGCCGACGTTAGTCCGACAAGCCAAATTGCTGTTGACCTAAAGATCCAGATGAATTGTCGGGATTCCGGGGAGATTCGCCACAAAAGTAGAAGGACAATCCCGGCAAGGTTTAGCGTGGGTCCGCCCCACCGACTAGAGACGCCGATCCCTGCAACCAACGCAACAATCGCCGTCCCCACGAGCGGAAAGAAGAACATCCACATAATGAAGGATTTTCCGTTTGATCCGTCGAAATCTGCTCGTCGCTCAGTCTTTTCGGCGGTCTGTCCCCGAGCAAACCAGCGCGTGACGAAGTAAACAAGGAGCAGCGGCGTGAGGTAGAGAGTCTGGGCGGCGAGAAATCTGAGGCCAGACAAGCGCATTGAAAAATCATCGCCCACGTAATCGGCTACGTGACTAATGGTGCCCACGTTGCGATCCAACACGTACCATACGTGCCAACCCATGATGAGAATGAATAATATGAGAGCTAAGTAGGGTCCAAATGTTCTTAGCGTTTGTCGACCCTCTCGAAAGATCAGCAGATAAAGTGCGATACCCGGAAGCATTGCTGCTGAGTAATACTTTGTTAGCATGGCGATCGCTGCCACAATGCCGAGACCGACCCAATATCGATATTGGCCTTTCGTAATTGCAAGAAACCCCAGGAGAATAGTGACGGCCCAGATTGGAATCAGCATGGAGCTATGGTTCAATCGCATGCTGAAGATACTGAAGTAAGGAATGAATGCCAGAAGCAGTACGGCAGTGACTGCGGCGAGAGGCGGCAGTACGTGTTTGGCAAGGCGCCAAACGCAGTAAAATGCGAGAAGAAAATTGAGTTGGGTAAGAAAGTTATACGCCCAGTTCTGCGTACCAAAGACTTTAAGAAAACCTGCAACCACCCAGGGCAGGGTGGGCGGGTGCAGATTGTAAGAGCCCATCCATTCCTGACCCCAAGCGAAATGCATCATGCTGTCCGTGTCGAGCTCATGTCGGGACAGCGTCGGGACCAAAGTCCATAGCGCAACGTGCAACAGGACAAAGCCCCAAAAGATTCGAGTGCTGTTAGCTGGTGTGATAACCATAATTTGGCTGGATAGACCCCGGCTGGCCTTTGCTCGCCATCGTTCATGGCAGGTTTCTTGCTACCTTTATATAGAGCCGCAAGGTATACACGCAAGGTTGAACCCGCTAGCCGTCAGTATTCCCTGGGAATGCGAGGACCTTCGCGAGGGATCAAGAACCGGTAAAAAAGAGATAATCCAGTCTCGAATGGGATAATACCCATACAGTATTTAAGCTTTTATACTGAATCTGCTCTGGGAGTCCACGAGTCCCGCGAGGGCCTACCTGTCCGGAGGAGCTCGTGGCCGGCCAAAAAAGCCATTAATTCCTCCTGCCATCTATCGTTAAACACCGAATTCCGCTAGAATCGCGGCCCCGCGCTCCTATTCCTTCTGGATATGAGGGTGCGCGCGTATGGAAAGCGCGATCGCCGATGCCAGTAACTGTGTTGTCGATTTCCAAAAAAATATTTGAGACGAGGTTGCCGGTTTTCGGAGGGGTTCCCGAGCGGTCAAAGGGGGCAGACTGTAAATCTGTTGGCTCAGCCTTCGGAGGTTCGAATCCTCCCCCCTCCACCATTTAAGAAGGTAGGAGAAGCAGGCGGCCATACAGATGAGGTCTTGCGGGGAAGTTTTTAAAATTTTCAACGGCGAGCGCGAGACCACGAGATAAGAAGTGGAATAAAAAAAGAATTCTATTGAGAAACGATTTGCTAATTGGGCGGGTGTAGTTCAATGGTAGAACCTCAGCCTTCCAAGCTGATGGTGTGGGTTCGATTCCCATCACCCGCTCCAGCAAGGATTGATGCCCACATAGCTCAGTCGGTAGAGCACTTCCTTGGTAAGGAAGAGGTCACCGGTTCAAATCCGGTTGTGGGCTCCAAGTTGTTGAGTAGTTGTACGAAGAACAGCTGTTAAGTTAACCAAGCACTGTTGAGGAAATCAGAAAGTGTCTAAAGAGAAATTCGAGCGTAGCAAGCCGCATGTCAACGTGGGTACCATCGGTCACGTCGACCACGGCAAAACCACCCTGACCGCAGCCCTGACCCGGGTGCTGGCGACTAAGTTCGGCGGCGATGCCAAAGCCTTTGATGAGATTGATAACGCCCCCGAAGAGCGTGAGCGCGGTATCACCATCGCTACGGCGCACGTGGAGTATGAGACCGAAAAGCGTCACTACGCCCACGTCGATTGCCCGGGCCACGCCGACTACGTCAAGAACATGATTACCGGTGCCGCCCAGATGGACGGCGCCATCCTGGTGGTCTCCGCTGCCGACGGCCCGATGCCCCAGACCCGTGAGCACATCCTGCTTGCCCGTCAGGTGGGCGTGCCCTACATCGTCGTGTTCCTCAACAAAGCCGATATGGTTGACGATGCCGAGCTTCTGGAGCTGGTGGAGATGGAGGTCCGTGACCTGCTGTCCAGCTATGAGTTCCCTGGCGACGATACCCCGATCGTGACCGGCAGCGCCCTAAAGGCCCTGGAAGGTGACGAGTCCGATATCGGCGCCGGCGCTATTGTTCAACTGGCCGAGGCACTGGATTCTTATATCCCCGAGCCGGAACGTGCCATTGACGGCGCCTTCCTGATGCCGATCGAAGACGTGTTCTCCATCTCCGGCCGCGGTACCGTAGTCACCGGTCGTGTTGAGCGTGGCGTGATCAAGGTCGGTGAAGAAATTGAGATCGTCGGTATCCGCGATACCGAGAAAACCACCTGTACGGGTGTTGAGATGTTCCGCAAGCTGCTCGACGAAGGTCAGGCTGGCGATAACGTCGGTGTGCTGCTGCGCGGCACCAAGCGTGAAGACGTCGAGCGTGGCCAGGTTCTGTCTAAGCCCGGTTCGATCAACCCGCACACCAAGTTCGAAGCCGAGGTGTACATCCTGTCCAAAGAAGAGGGCGGTCGTCACACCCCGTTCTTCCAGGGCTATCGTCCGCAGTTCTACTTCCGCACCACCGACGTCACGGGACAGTGCGTGTTGCCGGATGGGATCGAAATGGTGATGCCGGGTGACAACGTCCAGTTGACCGCCGAGCTGATCAACCCGATCGCTATGGAAGAAGGTCTGCGCTTCGCTATCCGTGAAGGCGGACGTACGGTCGGCGCCGGCGTGGTCTCAAAGATCATCGCCTAAGGCAGACAGGTTAGGGCGGATAAATCGTATCGATTAGGCCAGTAGCTCAATTGGCAGAGCGGCGGTCTCCAAAACCGCAGGTTGGGGGTTCGATTCCCTCCTGGCCTGCCAAGACGAAGTTAGCGAGCGCCTCAAAGCCGAGAGTAAGGCACCGATTCAAGCGGGAAAGAGTTTAAGCATGTTAATAGACAAGCTAAAACTGGCGGCATCAGCTGCAGTCGTTGTGGCTGCGGTCGGGGTGTTCTATGGAATGCCGGATATGTCGACCCTCGTCAGAACGCTTATCGTTGTTGGCGGCGTCGTAGTGGCGGCCGGCATTGCTCTAACCTCTCAGGGCGGTAAATCCGCATGGCAGTTTGCCCTAGCGACTCGAGGCGAGGTTCGTAAGGTCGTTTGGCCGACCCGGCGGGAAACGATTCAGTCGACCATGATCGTTATCGTGATGGTGCTTGTCGTTGGGATATATCTGTGGCTGCTGGATGCTTTTTCTTTCTGGGCCATCTACGACCTGGCCTTGGGCCTGGGATAAAAACCTTATGACCGAAACAGTTGCTTCTGAGATGCTGAGTGAGTCCGGGCCGACTGCTGCGCCGGATATGCAGTGGTTTGTGGTTCAGGCATTTTCAGGATTTGAAAAACACGTTCAGGAATCGTTGCGCGAGTACATTCGCCGCGCCGGTATGGAAGAGCACTTTGCTGAGATCGAGGTACCCACCGAGCAGGTTGTCGAACTCAAAAACGGGCAGAAACGAACCAGTGAGAGAAAATTCTTCCCCGGTTATGTTCTTGTTCGCATGCGTATGAGCGATGAGGCCTGGCACCTCGTGAAGTCCGTGCCCAAGGTCTCTGGATTTGTTGGCGGCTCGGGGTCCAAGCCGGTTCCTATCAAAGATGAAGAAGCGCAGGCGATTCTTCAGCAGGTGCAGGAGGGTGCGCACAACCCGCGACCGAAGTACACCTTCGCTCCGGGTGAGGTGGTGCGTGTTATCGACGGTCCGTTCAAGGAGTTCAGTGGGACGGTGGAAGATGTGAATTTTGAGAAAAGCAAGCTTAAGGTGTCGGTATCGATCTTTGGTCGGTCGACGCCTGTGGAGCTCAGCTTCAGTCAGGTAGAAAAGGCCTAGGTCCCGCTCGGGATCTGGGCGATGTTGTTTTAACAGGGGAGCCGCGAGGCGTTTGAACCCAACGGAGTAACGATGGCAAAGAAGATAGATGCATATATAAAGCTGCAGGTGCCTGCAGGAGGCGCCAAGCCCAGCCCACCGGTGGGGCCGGCCCTCGGTCAGCATGGCGTAAACATTATGGAGTTCTGCAAGGCGTTCAACGCAGATACTCAGGATCTTGAACCCGGCCTACCGATTCCTGTGGTGATTACGGTTTACTCGGATAAGAGTTTCACCTACATCAAGAAGACGCCCCCCGCGTCCATCCTTTTGAAGAAGGCGGCGGGCCTGGATAAAGGCAGCAGCGAGCCGAATAAGAACAAGGTCGCGAAGCTGGGTCGCAGCGAGCTCGAAGAGATCGCCAAGATCAAGATGCCTGATCTCAGCGCCTATGACATGGATCAGGCGGTCAAGATTATTGCGGGTAGTGCGCGCAGTATGGGCATTGATACGGAGGGCGCGTAATGAGTACTCGAGGCAAACGTTACAAACAGGCGGCTGAAAATACATCTCAGGGCGCGTTTTACGCTATTGACGAAGCCCTGACCTTAGTGAAGAAGACTGCTTCCGCCAAGTTTGATGAGACCGTGGATGTGAGCATCAATCTCGGCGTTAATGCGAAGAAATCAGATCAGAATGTGCGCGGCGCCACTGTGTTGCCGAAAGGTACCGGTAAATCCGTGCGGGTTGCGGTGTTTGCGGATGGTGCAGATGCAGAGGCGGCAAAAGCGGCGGGTGCGGATATCGTGGGTCTTGACGACCTGGCAACCACTGTTCAGGGTGGGGAAATCAACTTTGACGTCTGTATCGCCACTCCTGCGACCATGCGCGTCGTGGGTAAGTTGGGTCAGGTCTTGGGCCCACGCGGCCTGATGCCGAACCCGAAGGTAGGGACGGTCACTCAAGATGTATCGAAAGCAGTAACCAATGCAAAGGCGGGTCAGGTGCAGTTCCGTACCGATAAAGCCGGCATTATTCATTGCCCAATCGGAAAAGCGTCTTTTGAGGCAGAGGCTCTAAAGGAAAACCTCATGGCATTGCTTGATGCTTTGAATAAAGCCAAGCCTTCCGCAGCCAAAGGGCAGTATCTGAAGCGGTTAACGTTGTCCACCACGATGGGTCCGGGGGTCAAAGTCGACCGGGCGTCCGTGGTGAGTTAGGAGATTATCAACTAAGCAATTTTGAGGGGCGGCAGCGTGTGGGAGTCAGAGAAACCCCGTGCTGCTGTTCGTCGAAGACCGCAGGCGCGGATCAAGTCGGTTTGCTTGATTCGCTTAATGGTTGTCTGGCCTGCGCAGGCGGTGACCCCGATCCGGAAATTTAGGGTCAGGACACCAAGGTGTAACCAGTAAGGAGTAGTACGAATGAGCCTTAATATCGAGCAGAAAAAAGCTGTTGTTGGTGAAGTGACACAGGTGTTGTCTGTCGCGCAAGCCGCTGTTCTGGCCGAGTATCGAGGGCTTACCGTTGCGCAAATTACTGAATTGAGAGGTGCTGCTCGAAGCGCCGGCGTGGACGTGCGTGTCGTGAAAAACACACTGGCGAAGCGCTGTGTCGCGGAATCGAGCTTTGAGTGTCTAACGGACCATTTTGTAGGCCCGCTGCTGATGTCCTCGTCGGAGGATCCGGTAGCTGTCGCCAAGGTGGTTGCCAACTTTGCAAAGAACCATGATCAGCTGAAGATCACAGTGGGCGCCATGAACGGCGATCTTCTGGATGAGGCGGCAATTAAGGCTCTTGCAAAACTACCGGGTCGCGACGAACTGCTCGCCACTTTGGTAGGAACCATGGCAGCGCCGATGACCAAGCTGGTCCAGACACTTAACGCAATCCCCTCGCAATTTGTGCGAACGCTGGCAGCGGTTCGGGACAGTCGTCCTGAGGAGCAGGCAGCGTAATTGGCGGTAATGCGCTTGATCGAAGAAATTTCCAATTCAAGGAGAAACAAATGAATCGTGAAGAAGTTTTAAACGCCGTAGCGGAAATGTCCGTGCTGGAGCTATCCGAGCTGATTAAGGATATGGAAGAGAAGTTCGGTGTATCTGCAGCGGCGGCTGTCGCTGTGGCGGCTCCAGCTGCGGGCGGTGCTGGCGGAGATGCCGCTGCCGCTGAAGAGAAGTCTGAGTTTGATGTCATGCTCACTGGGTTCGGTGATAAGAAAGTGGGCGTCATTAAGGCGGTTCGTGGTGTGACTGGTCTTGGCCTAAAAGAGGCAAAAGATCTTGTGGAGTCTGCACCGGCCGCTATTAAAGAAGGCGTTAGCAAAGACGAAGCCGAAGACATTAAGAAGCAGCTTGAAGAAGCGGGCGGTACCGTAGAAGTCAAGTGATGTTGTCGTTTTGGTCTGAGCGCGAGCTGAGACCGAGGCTGACCCGGGATGTATCTGGGTCGACCGTATAAACGGTCGACCCCTACATCTCACAAGCGCGCGATCTAATTTTTATCGCGCGTAATCCCCTAACTGCGCTGAGAGGGCTCCATGGCTTACACCTTTACCGAAAAAAAGCGGATTCGCAAGAGTTTTAGTTCCCGGTCTGGATCAGAAAAGGTCCCAAATCTTTTGGAGATCCAGAAGGCCTCGTACCGGAAACTTCTTCAGGCGAACGTTGAGCCTTTGCAGCGTATCGACGAAGGTCTTCAGGCCGCGTTCAAATCCGTATTTCCCATCGAGAGCTACAACGGGGCTGCGTCCCTCGACTTCGTAAGTTATCGGCTGGAGACGCCCCGTTTCGACGTACGCGAATGCCAGCAGCGCAGCATGGTGTACTCCGCTCCTCTGCATGCCACGCTTCGGCTCATCATTTTCGACAAGGGTGAGTCTGGAGCGGCAAAGGTCCTGCGAGACATAAAAGAGCAGGAAGTCTATATGGGCGAGATGCCCTTGATGACTGAGAACGGGACGTTCGTGATCAACGGAACCGAGCGGGTAATTGTGTCTCAGCTGCACCGGTCGCCGGGTGTTTTCTTTGATCACGATAAGGGCAAGACCCACGCTTCTGGAAAACTGTTATTCAATGCGCGTGTGATCCCGTACCGCGGATCCTGGCTGGATTTTGAGTTCGACCAGAAGGATTTGCTCTTTGTCCGTATTGATCGTCGGCGTAAGTTGCCGGCGACGATTGTTCTCAAGGCACTCGATTACTCCGCGGAAGAGATCCTCAGCATGTTTTTCGACAATGATCGAATTACGTTGCTTCCCGAATCGGCTGAGGTAGATCTTGTTGCCGAGCGACTGCGTGGCCAGGAGCTCGATTTTGATATCAAGACAAGCTCTGGAAAAGTTGTGGTTGAAGCCGGTAAACGCATAACCGCTCGCCATATCCGTGAGCTCGAAAAATCGGGCATGAAATCGCTGGGTGTGCCGGATACCTATCTCCACGGCAGAGCGCTTGCAAGAGATCTAGTGGATATGGAAACCGGCGAGGTGCTCGCTTCCGCCAACGAGGAAGTGACCAAAGATCTGTTGGAGAAGTTCCGCGAAATTGGCGTCGAATCTTTTGAGATTATCTATACCAACGACCTTGATAAAGGCCCCTATATCTCCGATACCTTGCGCGCGGACGACACAAAGTCAGCTCTTGAGGCTCAGGTCGAAATCTATCGCATGATGCGGCCCGGTGAGCCCCCGACAAAGGACGCAGCGGAGCAGCTGTTCAAAAATCTCTTCTTCAATGTCGATCGCTATGACCTGTCTGCTGTCGGTCGGATGAAGATGAATCGTCGCCTCGGGCGGATCAGCGATGAGGGCCCGGGCATTTTGAGCCAGCAAGACATCGTTGATGTCATGAAGACGCTGGTCGAGTTAAAGAACGGCAACGGCGAGACTGACGACATCGATAACCTGGGCAACCGACGTGTCCGATCAGTCGGCGAATTGGTTGAGAACCAGTTCCGCATCGGCCTGGTGCGCGTCGAGCGCGCGGTCAAGGAACGACTTTCAATGGCTGAATCCGAGAACCTCACGCCCCAGGATCTGATCAACGCCAAGCCGGTCTCTGCAGTTATTAAGGAGTTTTTTGGGTCCAGTCAGTTATCGCAGTTCATGGATCAGACGAATCCGCTTTCCGAGGTTACCCACAAGCGGCGGGTGTCGGCGCTCGGCCCCGGTGGGTTAACTCGCGAGCGTGCTGGGTTCGAGGTGCGCGATGTGCATCCGACGCATTATGGCCGTGTATGCCCCATTGAGACCCCTGAGGGTCCAAACATCGGCCTCATCAATTCGCTGGCCATTTTCGCCCAAACCAATGAGTACGGTTTTCTGGAGACGCCCTATCGTAAGGTCGTGAACAAGAAGGTGACCGATGAGTTTGTTTACCTCTCAGCCATTGAGGAGGGTGAGTACGTCATTGCTCAGGCAAACGCAAATTTGAACACTAAGGGTGAGTTAACTGACGAACTAATTTCATGTCGGCACCATAATGAATTTACCCTCTCCACTCCGGAGAGTGTGGAATTCATGGATATCGCACCCTCGCAGATCGTGTCTGTTGCGGCAGCGTTGATTCCGTTTCTCGAGCATGACGACGCGAACCGAGCGTTGATGGGTTCTAACATGCAGCGTCAGGCAGTGCCCACATTACAGAGTGAAAAGCCGCTGGTGGGCACCGGGATCGAACGTACGGTGGCCTCAGATTCAGGCGTTGTCGTTGTCGCTAATCGGGGCGGGGTAGTTAATGCTGTGGACGCCTCGCGTATCGTGGTGAAGGTTGATGACGCGGAAGTCGAGCGCGGCGATCCCGGAGTCGATATTTACAACCTGGTTAAATACACCCGGTCCAATCAGAACACGACGATTAACCAGCGCCCTCTGGTAGCTGTCGGTGACCATATTGCCGCGGGCGATGTTCTTGCGGATGGGCCTTCGACGGACCTCGGCGAGTTGGCTCTTGGCCGTAACGTACTTGTCGCGTTCATGCCTTGGAACGGTTATAACTTTGAAGATTCGATCCTCATATCGGAGCGTCTGGTCCAGGACGACGTATATACGTCAATTCACATCGAGGAACTGACCTGCACTGCCCGTGACACCAAACTGGGCTCCGATGACGTGACCCGTGACATTCCCAATGTTAGCGAGTCGGCTCTTTCGAGGCTCGATGAATCGGGAATCGTCTACATCGGTGCCGAGGTTAATCCAGGCGATATTCTGGTTGGTAAAGTGACGCCGAAAGGGGAACAGCAGCTTACTCCAGAAGAGAAACTGCTGCGAGCCATCTTTGGCGAGAAAGCGTCCGATGTGAAGGACACCTCACTTCGCATGCCGTCAGGTATGTCGGGCACCGTTATTGATGTGCAGATCTTTACCCGCGACGGTGTGGAGAAAGATGCCCGTGCCTTATCCATCGAAGCCTATGAGCTCGAGCGAATCAAGAAAGATCTTCAGGATCAGTATCAGATCGTGGAGGATGATGCCTATGATCGCATCGAGCGACTGCTGAGCGGTAAGGTTGCAGAGGGCGGTCCCGGAGAGCTGAAGGCAGGGGAAAAAGTTGCCAAGTCCTACCTGCAGGCGCTGCCTCGAGACAAGTGGTTTGAGGTTCGACTTCGGGATGAAGCGACGAACAACGATCTTGATCAAATCCGCGCGCAACTCAAGGTCCAGTCAAAGAAGTTTGACGATCTGTACGATGAAAAGCGCAAGAAGCTGGAAGAGGGAGATGACCTGTCTGCCGGCGTTCTCAAAATGGTCAAAGTCTTTGTTGCCGTAAAACGACGACTACAGCCCGGTGACAAGATGGCGGGCCGTCACGGCAATAAGGGTGTTATCTCAAAGATCGTTCCGATCGAAGACATGCCGTACATGGAAGACGGCACCACTGTCGATATCGTGCTGAACCCGCTCGGTGTGCCATCCCGAATGAACGTCGGTCAGGTGCTGGAATGCCATCTCGGCTGGGCCGCTCGTCATCTTGGGCGGCAGATTAGTGAAATGCTGGACTCTGGGGCAGCAACGCAGGAGCTGCGAACGCAGCTTGGCAAGGTCTACGGTACCGGCCGGCATCATGAGGATCTGAAAGATCTTTCCGATGGTGAAGTGCAGGAACTTGCCCATAACTTGCGAGGCGGTGTTCCGATCGCCACCCCAGTGTTCGACGGCGCCAAAGAGTCAGAAATCAAAGAGTGGCTCAAGATCGCGGGCTTGCCGCAGAGCGGTCAGGCTCGATTGATCGATGGGCGTACCGGCGACCACTTCGATCGGCCGGTGACGGTTGGGTATATGTACATGCTGAAGCTCAATCACCTGGTCGATGACAAGATGCACGCCCGTTCCACAGGCCCCTACAGTCTGATCACCCAGCAACCGCTGGGCGGTAAAGCGCAGTTTGGCGGCCAGCGATTCGGCGAGATGGAAGTATGGGCACTCGAGGCGTACGGCGCGTCCTATACCCTCCAGGAAATGCTGACGGTGAAGTCAGACGACGTCGGTGGCCGCACAAAGATGTACGAGAACATTGTACGTGGCGACCATCGTATGGAGGCCTCAGTGCCGGAGTCGTTTAACGTGCTGGAAAAAGAAATAAGAGCGCTCGGATTGAACATCGAGCGGCGGGAAGATCGTTAGTTGATCGACATACCCGTTATCTCGTCCTCACGCTCGAAAAAAGGTTAAAGGAAAAAAATGAAAGATTTTTTCAGTCAGTTCTCAAGACACGACACAGTAGATCAGGAGTTCGACAACATTCGAATTCGTCTCGCCTCCCCCGATCAAATTCGGTCGTGGTCATATGGTGAGGTGAAGAAGCCCGAGACCATAAACTATCGCACGTTCAAGCCAGAGCGCGACGGCCTTTTCTGCGCGAAGCTCTTTGGCCCGATAAGCGATTACGAGTGTCTGTGCGGCAAGTACAAGCGGTTAAAACACCGCGGTGTAGTCTGCGAGAAGTGCGGCGTCGAGGTCACGCTATCGACGGTGCGTCGTGAGCGCATGGGGCATATCGAGCTCGCAAGCCCCGTAGCGCACATCTGGTTTTTAAAATCGCTGCCATCGCGACTGGGTGTTCTCCTGGACATGACGGTTCGGGAGATTGAGCGGGTTCTATATTTCGAGGCCTACGTGGTGACCGATCCGGGGCTGACGGACTTGACCGCCGGTTCCCTGATGACTGAGGAGATGTATTACGAGGCGATACAGCGCCATGGGTCAGAGTTTGATGCGGGTATGGGTGCGGAAGCAGTAAAAGAACTCCTGAAAGCCATGGATCTGAAATCGCTGTCGGCGCAACTTCGAGAGGATCTGGCGGAATCGACTTCTGAGACCAAAACAAAGAAGGTCAGCAAACGCCTGAAGGTTGTCGAGGCGTTTTTGCACTCCGGGAACAAGCCCGAGTGGATGATTATGGAAGCGCTGCCGGTACTGCCGCCCGACTTGCGTCCTCTCGTGCCCCTGGAAGGTGGCCGCTTCGCGACGTCTGATCTCAATGATCTTTATCGTCGAGTGATTAACCGGAATAACCGGTTGAGACGACTTCTGGACCTTAATGCTCCAGACATCATCGTACGCAACGAAAAGCGGATGCTTCAGGAATCGGTCGACGCGCTGCTCGATAACGGACGACGAGGCAAAGCCGTCACCGGACCTAATCGCCGTCAGCTGAAATCGCTTGCCGACATGATCAAAGGCAAGCAGGGACGCTTTCGTCAGAACCTGCTGGGCAAGCGCGTCGACTACTCCGGGCGTTCTGTCATCGTGGTGGGACCGACGCTGAAGCTTCATCAGTGCGGTCTGCCCAAGAAGATGGCGCTCGAACTGTTTCGTCCCTTTATTTACAGCAAGCTCGAACTCCGCGGTCTCGCGACGACGATTAAGCAAGCCAAAAAACTTGTGGAGTCCGAAGAGCCGGAAGTTTGGGACATTCTCGAAGAAGTTATCCGCGAGCATCCAGTCCTTTTGAACCGGGCGCCGACGCTGCATCGTCTGGGTATCCAGGCTTTTGAGCCGGTGCTGGTGGAAGGCAAGGCAATTCAATTGCACCCATTGGTCTGTACACCGTACAACGCGGATTTTGACGGGGACCAGATGGCGGTCCATGTGCCACTCTCTATCGAGGCTCAGCTCGAGGCTCGAACGTTAATGATGTCGTCAAATAACGTTCTCTCACCGTCCAACGGTGAGCCCATTATCGTGCCGTCTCAGGATATCGTTCTCGGGCTTTACTACATGACGCGCGAGCGGGTGAACGCAACAGGAGAGGGCAAAGCCTTTACCGACGTCGCCGAGGTTCGGCGTGCGTTGGACGCCGGCGCGGTGTCCATTCACGCGAAGATCAAGGTCCGAATAGCGGAATTCAGCAAAACGGAAGCAGGCGATCTTGAGGAATCGGTAAGTCTGGTTGAAACAACAGCCGGAAGGGCGCTCCTTTCTGAGATATTGCCGAAAGGTTTGCCGTTCTCGCTCGTAAACAAGACGATGAGTAAACGCGCAATTTCCGGCGCGATCAATGAGTCTTATCGTGGCGTCGGCCTGAAGGATACGGTCATCTTTTGTGATCAGCTGATGTACACCGGATTCAGTATGGCTGCAAAGGCCGGTGTATCCATAGGTGTTGACGATATGGTTGTGCCCGACAGCAAGGCATCGATCCTAGAGACCGCCGAGGCGGAGGTGAAAGCCATTCAGGACCAGCATAGCCAGGGTCTCCTCACGGACGGCGAGCGCTACAACAAGGTCGTCGATATCTGGACGCACGCGAGCGAGCGCGTCGCCAACGAGATGATGGATGAGATCAAAGTCGACTATGTAACCAATAGCACGGGGGAGAGTGTCGAGCAGGATTCTTTTAACTCGATCTTCATGATGGCCGACTCCGGCGCTCGAGGTAGTCAGGCCCAGATTCGTCAGTTGGCGGGTATGCGCGGTCTGATGGCGAAGCCGGACGGTTCGATTATCGAAACACCGATTACCGCAAACTTTCGAGAGGGTTTGAACGTAAACGAATACTTCATCTCAACCCACGGCGCCCGAAAAGGTCTCGCGGATACCGCGTTGAAGACAGCTAACTCCGGGTACCTTACAAGACGGCTGGTCGATGTTTGTCAGGATCTGGTGGTCACGGAAGAGGATTGCGGTACAAAACATGGTGTTCTGCGAGAAGCCATCGTTCAGGGCGGCGAGGTTGTTATCCCGCTCAACGATCGTATCTTGGGTCGCTCAGTGTCGGAGGATGTGGTCAGTCCAAGCGATGGAAGCACATTGTTTTCTGCTGGCGAGATGATTGATGAGCATGGTGTGAAAGTCCTTGAAACGCATAACGTGAACCATGTCCGCGTGCGTTCCGCAGTGACCTGCGAGACCCGGTACGGAATTTGCGCAACCTGCTATGGCCGTGATTTGGCTCGAGGTCATCTGGTTAGCCGTGGTGAGGCGGTCGGTGTCATGGCTGCTCAGAGTATCGGTGAGCCGGGAACACAGCTGACTATGCGGACCTTCCACATCGGGGGGGCGGCCTCGAGAACGGCGGCAGCCAGTCGGGTGGAGGTCAAGAACGACGGGACAGCATCATGGGTCGGGGTCCGCGCTGTGAAGCGAGACGATGGTGTGCATGTTGTTGTTTCGCGATCTGGCGAACTCGTTATTCATGACCAGCACGGCGTAGACCGTGAACGTCATCGCGTCCCCTATGGTGCAGAAGTGACGGTAAGCGATGGTGATCAGGTTGAGAGTGGTCAGCTTATTGCATCTTGGGATCCCCATACCCACCCCATTATTAACGAGGTAGCGGGGAAGATCCGATTCCAGAACATGGTGGAAGGCGTCTCTGTCACCGAGCAGGTCGACGAGCTCACAGGATCAAGCACCTACTTAGTGATTGATCCGAAGAGCCGCCGCGGTGCGACGTCCGATATTAAGCCTACGGTGGAATTGGTCGATGGGCGCAACAAGGCGAAAGCGGCTCACCAGATGCCCCCGGGCGCGTCTATCGTAGTTACGGACGGTGCGGCGGTCGGCGTAGGCGAGGTGTTGGCTCGGATTCCACAGGAAAGTTCGAAGACCCGAGATATTACGGGCGGTCTGCCACGAGTTGCTGAACTTTTTGAGGCGCGAAAGGCAAAAGAACCTGCCATTCTTGCGGAGGCATCGGGCACTATCTCGTTCGGTAAAGAAGTGAAGACCAAGGTTCGCCTCGAGATTACCGGCGAAGACGGCACTATCCATGAGATGTCTATCCCGAAAGATAGACCGATCGTTGTGTTTGATGGTGAGACCGTTGAGAAGGGTGACGTTATCGTGGAAGGTCCCTTGGCTGCGAGCGATGTGCTTGAGTTCCGAGGTCTCGAGCCACTCACCGACTTTATCGTCAGCGAGGTGCAGGAGGTTTATCGACTCCAAGGCGTGAAGATCAACGATAAGCATATTGAAGTCATCATTAGACAGATGCTGCGTCGGGTGAAGATCGATCAACCGGGCGACACGCGCTATCTGGAGGGAGATCAGGTCGAACGCTCCGCACTTCTTGATGAGAATGATGCTCTGCTCACAGAAGAGAAAGCGCCCGCTACGTTCTTACCGGTGTTGCTGGGTATCACGAAGGCGTCGCTGAGCACGGATTCGTTTATCTCAGCGGCGTCATTCCAGGAGACGACAAGGGTGCTTACCGAGGCGTCGATGCAGGGGAAGGTGGATAACCTCAGAGGCCTGAAGGAAAACGTTATCGTGGGACGCCTAATTCCCGCGGGCACGGGTCTTGCGCATCATGAGGAGCGAAAACGACGACGTCTTGAAAGCCTGCGGTCAAGCGAGCAGTCAGAAGAGGAGGCCGTAAGTACCTCCGATGTTTTTGGGGAGTCGGCAGACACCGATGCGGCCGAAGTGGCCTGAACCTGACCTCGAAGGGCTAAAAACCGACAAAAACCGACAATTCTTGACAAAAATCAGACCCCTGCCTAGAATCGCGGCCCTTTGCTGGACTCTAGGCAGGGGCTTTGCCGATTCCAGAGCGTGATTTACTGAACTATGCCAACGATCAATCAACTTGTACGAAAACCGCGGGTCCGTCAGACGCAAAAGTCTAACGTACCGGCCCTTGCGGCATGTCCGCAGAAACGCGGAGTGTGCACGCGCGTGTACACGACCACTCCCAAAAAGCCGAACTCTGCACTGCGGAAAGTCGCTCGCGTAAGGCTTACCAATGGTTATGAGGTGACAAGTTATATCGGTGGTGAAGGCCATAACCTGCAAGAGCACTCAGTCGTACTGATCCGAGGCGGCAGGGTGAAGGATTTACCGGGCGTGCGATATCACACGGTCCGAGGCACGCTGGATACGTCTGGCGTGGGTGAGCGTCGTCAAGGTCGCTCAAAGTACGGCGCCAAACGCCCGAAGTCGTAGGGTATCTGCGAATTTAGTAATTAACAAAAGGGATAGACGTTCGCTTGAGCGGTACGCGAATGGTCTGGGAACCGTAGAGGGCCGGCTTAGCTGACCGGTCACGGTGATAAAGGTGCTCTCGTATAGAAAGAGTGCCACAGAAGTCGCGAAGGAGGCCCTCACCTCTAGCGACAAAAAGCTGTCTCACCGTCAATGAAACGAGGTCGCTGCGGCGATCAGGGCGGCGCTTTGGATGCCTGATTCGCATCTGATCGTCGGAAAGGTGGTTTGTGTCCTACTCGCTTTAAGTTGAATAGGATGAAAAAAAGACTGATAACGGAATATCGAACGCATGCCAAGACGTCGTGAAGTCCCCAAACGGGTAATCCTTCCTGACCCGAAATTTGGCGATACCACTATCGCTAAGTTCATTAATGTAATGATGCAGGACGGCAAGAAATCAATCGCTGAGAAAGTTCTCTACGGCGCGCTGGACAGCATCGGTGGTCGTGGTAGTGATGAGCCGCTGCAGGTCTTCTATCAGGCGCTCGAGAACGTGCGTCCGGTCGTCGAGGTAAAAAGTCGGCGTGTCGGTGGAGCGACTTATCAGGTCCCCGTCGAGGTGCGACCTAGTCGCCGCAATGCGCTGGCCATGCGCTGGCTTGTCGACGCGGCGCGAAAGCGTAACGAAAAGTCAATGACTGACCGTTTGGCGGGCGAGCTCATGGACGCCGCGGACCGGCGTGGCGGTGCCGCCCGAAAGAAGGATGAAGTCCACCGCATGGCCGAGGCGAACAAAGCGTTCTCGCATTTCCGGTTCTAGTACTACAGGTATCCCTTTAACTTTCCCCAGTAGACGGACATCAAAAAGTGCCAAGACAAACTCCCCTAGATCGTTATCGCAACATCGGCATCATGGCGCACATTGATGCCGGAAAGACGACCACGACCGAGCGTATTCTTTTTTACACCGGTATTTCTCATAAGATCGGTGAGGTCCATGACGGCAACGCGGTCATGGATTGGATGGAACAGGAACAGGAGCGGGGAATCACGATTACCTCCGCAGCAACGACCTGTTTCTGGAGCGGAATGGATAAGAACTATCCCGAGCACCGCATTAATATTATCGATACGCCGGGGCACGTCGATTTCACTATCGAAGTCGAACGATCCCTGCGGGTGCTTGATGGCGCGGTCGGCGTTTTCTGTGCGGTCGGTGGGGTAGAGCCTCAGTCAGAGACCGTATGGCGTCAGGCCGACAAGTACAGCGTCCCGCGAATGTGCTTCGTCAATAAGATGGATCGTACCGGCGCTAACTTTTTCCGCGTGGTCGATCAGATCCGAAATCGCCTGGGATCCAACGCGGTATGCCTTCAAGTGCCGATTGGTGCCGAAGATCAATTCGAGGGCGTTGTCGATCTCATAAAGATGAAGGCGATTTACTGGGACGAGGAGACCCGCGGTACTAAATTTGAAGAGCGCGATATTCCGGCAGAACTGGCAGATAAATGCCAGGAGCTTCGGGAGAAACTGGTTGAGGAGGCGGCCGAATCGACCGAAGAACTCATGGAGAAGTATCTCGAGGGCGGCGATCTGAGCGCTGAGGAAATCAAAAAGGCGCTTCGCCAGCGCACGATTGCCAATGAAGTGGTGCTGGTTACCTGTGGCTCGGCGTTTAAGAACAAGGGCGTGCAGGCGATGCTCGATGCGGTTATCGACTTCATGCCGAATCCGACCGAGGTCCCGGCTATTCGCGGACTGCTCGAAGATGACCAGACCGAAGAAGAAAGACCGTCCTCCGATGACGCGCCCTTTGCGGCTCTGGGCTTCAAGATCATGACCGACCCGTTTGTGGGGCAGCTCGTGTTTTTCCGAGTGTACTCGGGCGTCGTGAAATCAGGCGATAGCGTTTATAACCCTGTGAAAGGAAAGAAAGAGCGGATTGGTCGAATTCTGCAGATGCACGCCAACTCACGTGAAGAGCTCAAAGAGGTGCGAGCCGGCGACATCGCCGCGGCCGTAGGTATCAAAGCAATCACAACAGGGGATACGCTATGTGACCCCAACCACATCATCACGCTGGAACGAATGGAATTCCCTGAGCCCGTGATATCGCAGGCAGTTGAGCCTAAAACAAAGGCAGATCAGGAAAAACTAGGCGTCGCGCTTGGTAAGTTGGCCCAGGAAGACCCATCATTCCGCGTGCGAACTGACGAAGAGTCGGGACAGACCATCATCTCCGGCATGGGTGAGCTGCACCTTGAAATTATTATCGATCGGCTCAAGCGAGAGTTCAGCGTCGAAGCCAACGTCGGCAAGCCTCAGGTTGCGTATCGGGAAACGCTGAACGGATCCGTTGAGCAGGAACACAAATACGCAAAGCAGTCCGGTGGTCGCGGGCAATATGGCCACGTCTACCTTCGCGTTGAGCCGCAAGAACGCGGCGCGGGCTTTGAGTTTGTGGATGCAATCAAGGGTGGGGTCGTGCCTCGGGAATACATTCCGGCCGTACAGAAGGGTGTTGTGGAGGCGATGGAGTCGGGAGTCGTTGCCGGCTATCCGGTAATCGACGTCAAAGTAACCTTGTACGACGGCTCCTACCATGACGTTGACTCATCAGAGCACGCATTCCGTGCGGCCGCAATCATGGCCTTTCGTGAGGCAAGCGGCAAAGCAAAGCCTGTCCTGCTCGAACCTATCATGCGCGTTGAAGTTGTCACCCCAGAAGAATATATGGGCGGCATTACCGGAGACCTTAATTCGCGTCGCGGCATGATCTCCGAAATGGAAGATGTGCCGTCCGGAAAAATAGTCCGAGCTGAAGTGCCGTTGTCCGAAATGTTCGGTTATGCCACTTCGCTGCGCTCTGCCTCGCAGGGCCGCGCGACGTACTCCATGGAGTTCAGTCAGTACCTACCCGCCCCTTCAAGCGTCACGGAAGTGATGATGAAGAAGGCCAGTTAACCAAGCACTGTTGAGGAAATCAGAAAGTGTCTAAAGAGAAATTCGAGCGTAGCAAGCCGCATGTCAACGTGGGTACCATCGGTCACGTCGACCACGGCAAAACCACCCTGACCGCAGCCCTGACCCGGGTGCTGGCGACTAAGTTCGGCGGCGATGCCAAAGCCTTTGATGAGATTGATAACGCCCCCGAAGAGCGTGAGCGCGGTATCACCATCGCTACGGCGCACGTGGAGTATGAGACCGAAAAGCGTCACTACGCCCACGTCGATTGCCCGGGCCACGCCGACTACGTCAAGAACATGATTACCGGTGCCGCCCAGATGGACGGCGCCATCCTGGTGGTCTCCGCTGCCGACGGCCCGATGCCCCAGACCCGTGAGCACATCCTGCTTGCCCGTCAGGTGGGCGTGCCCTACATCGTCGTGTTCCTCAACAAAGCCGATATGGTTGACGATGCCGAGCTTCTGGAGCTGGTGGAGATGGAGGTCCGTGACCTGCTGTCCAGCTATGAGTTCCCTGGCGACGATACCCCGATCGTGACCGGCAGCGCCCTAAAGGCCCTGGAAGGTGACGAGTCCGATATCGGCGCCGGCGCTATTGTTCAACTGGCCGAGGCACTGGATTCTTATATCCCCGAGCCGGAACGTGCCATTGACGGCGCCTTCCTGATGCCGATCGAAGACGTGTTCTCCATCTCCGGCCGCGGTACCGTAGTCACCGGTCGTGTTGAGCGTGGCGTGATCAAGGTCGGTGAAGAAATTGAGATCGTCGGTATCCGCGATACCGAGAAAACCACCTGTACGGGTGTTGAGATGTTCCGCAAGCTGCTCGACGAAGGTCAGGCTGGCGATAACGTCGGTGTGCTGCTGCGCGGCACCAAGCGTGAAGACGTCGAGCGTGGCCAGGTTCTGTCTAAGCCCGGTTCGATCAACCCGCACACCAAGTTCGAAGCCGAGGTGTACATCCTGTCCAAAGAAGAGGGCGGTCGTCACACCCCGTTCTTCCAGGGCTATCGTCCGCAGTTCTACTTCCGCACCACCGACGTCACGGGACAGTGCGTGTTGCCGGATGGGATCGAAATGGTGATGCCGGGTGACAACGTCCAGTTGACCGCCGAGCTGATCAACCCGATCGCTATGGAAGAAGGTCTGCGCTTCGCTATCCGTGAAGGCGGACGTACGGTCGGCGCCGGCGTGGTCTCAAAGATCATCGCCTAAGGCAGACAGGTTAGGGCGGATATCGGAATAAAGAATAGGTAAATAACTATGGCAGTCAACGTCAGTAACCAAAAGATCCGAATCCGCTTGAAGGCGTTCGATCATCGAATGATCGACCGCTCTGCGCTGGAGATCGTGGATACGGCTCGGCGTACCGGGGCGATCGTTCGGGGTCCGATCCCTTTGCCGACGCGTAAGGAACGCTTCAACCTGCTCAAGTCGCCCCATAAATATAAAGATGCCCGCGATCAGCTCGAAATTCGAGTGCACAAACGGATCATGGATATCGTTGAGCCGACCGACAAGACAGTGGATGCCTTGATGAAGTTGGATCTCGCTGCGGGTGTCGACGTGGAAATTAAGCTGGGCTAAGCGCTAAGGGACGTCAGGAGTTTATAGAAATGAGTTTAGGTCTGGTAGGCAAAAAAGTGGGCATGACTCGCGTCTTCAGCGAGGACGGCGTTTCGACTCCCGTGACGGTAGTTCAAGTAACACCCAATCGCGTGACTCAGGTAAAGCGCGAGGCCACAGACGGCTACGTTGCTCTTCAGATGACGACGGGAGAGCGGCGTGCGACGCGCGTGAATAGCGCAGCGCGTGGCCACTTCGCGAAGGCAGGCACGGAGCCGGGGCGCTCGCTCTGGGAGCTTCGTGTTGATTCAGATACAGCAGATCAATACGCCGCTGGTGCAGAGATAACGGTTTCGCTGTTCGAGCCGGGTCAAAAAGTAGACGTCCGCGGCACCACGATTGGTCGGGGATTCGCGGGCGTGATGCGTAGGCATAACTTCGGCGGAGGTCGTGCCACGCACGGAAACTCAAAGGCGCATCGTAAGCCAGGCTCCATTGGTCAGAACCAGGATCCGGGGCGCGTATTTAAAGGCAAGAAGATGGCGGGGCATATGGGCAACGTCGCTCGAGCCCAACAGAATCTCGAGGTCGTGCGAGTCGACGCAGATCGTAACCTGATCCTCATTCGTGGTTCAGTTCCTGGGCCAAAAGGGTTCGATTTACTCATTCAGCCGTCGGTGAAAGGCGCGGGCGCTGCAAAAGCCTGAGTCGTTTCGAGAACCAATCAGTAAGGAATATAGAACGTGGAACACGCAGTTGTTAAACACGACGGCTCAACGGATCGCAATGTCAGCCTTGCGGATACCGTCTTCGCCGCGGACTACAAGGAACCACTGATTCATCAGGCGGTCTGTGCCTACTTGGCGGGAGCACGTGCTGGAACCAGCGCGCAGAAGAATCGTTCTGCCGTCAGTGGCGGTGGCGCCAAGCCATGGCGTCAGAAGGGAACCGGTCGGGCTCGGGCAGGCACCAGCCGCAGCCCCATATGGAGAGGTGGTGGTCGAGCTTTCCCGTCAGCTAACCGCTCCTACGCGCAAAAACTGAACCGCAAAATGTATCGTGCCGCGATCCGCTCCATCCTTTCCGAGCTGGTTCGCCAAGGCCGCGTCATGATTTGTGACGATATCCATGTGGACGAACCCAAGACCGCAAAGATGTCCAAAACACTCCAAGGGCTCGGGATCACCGGCCGAGTGCTTTTGGTGACCTCCGAATTCGATCTCAATGTCGCCCTCGCTTCCAGAAATCTAGTCGGCGTGGAAACACTCGAAGCAGCGGAACTCAATCCAGTGAGCCTGGTTGGCAGTGAGCACGTGATCTTTTCGGAAGCGGCCGTAAAGAAAGTCGAGGAGGCGCTGCAATGAACCTGGAGCGTATTCATCAAATCATTCTTGCTCCGGTAATTTCGGAGAAGAGCACCACGGCCGCGGATCTCGCGAATCAAGTGGTGTTTGAGGTCTTGATCGATGCCACTAAGCCCGAAATACGCCAGGCCGTGGAACACCAGTTCAATGTCACGGTAGAGGACGTCCAGGTTGTGAATGTACGCGGCAAGATGAAGCGGTTTGGCCGAAGCCCCGGTAAGCGACGGAACTGGAAGAAGGCCTACGTTCGCCTAGCGGAAGGTCAGGATATCGACTTTATGGGTGCTGGCGCTTAAGGGCGCCGAGCAGTCCGATAGGAATATAGACGTAAGAACAGGATACTGAGATGCCAGTCGTTAAACAAAAGCCCACCTCCGCCGGCCGGCGCGGTATGGTCCGTGTGGTCTCTCCAGACCTTTATAAGGGCCGACCGGTAGCGTCGCTGACCGAATCACAAACGGCAAGCAATGGCCGCAACAACGCCGGACGCATCACTGTGCGTCATCGTGGAGGCGGTCACAAGCATCACTATCGCCTTGTTGATTTCAAACGGGCGAAAGACGGTATCCCGGCACGCGTTGAACGGTTGGAATACGATCCGAACCGCAGCGCACATATCGCTCTTCTGCTATACGCCGATGGTGAGCGCCGTTACATCATCGCGCCCAAGGGCTTAAACGCTGGTGACACCGTCACGTCAGGAGGCGATGCGCCGATTCGACCCGGAAATACCCTCCCGATCAAAAACATACCGGTGGGAACCGTGGTGCATTGTGTTGAATTAAAACCCGGTAAAGGCGCCCAGCTGGCGCGATCCGCTGGCGCATCGATCCAGTACCTGGGTCGAGAGGGAGCCTACGCGCTAATGCGGCTGCGCTCCGGGGAGACCCGCAAGGTCCTTGCAGAGTGCCGGGCCACCGTGGGCGAAGTCGGCAATTCCGAGAACTCGCTTCGCAAACTTGGAAAGGCCGGTGCCAAGCGCTGGCGTGGGATAAGACCGACCGTTCGCGGTGTCGCCATGAACCCGGTAGACCATCCTCACGGCGGTGGGGAAGGGAGAACCTCCGGCGGTCGCCACCCGGTAAGCCCGTGGGGCACGCCGACAAAGGGATACCGCACGCGCCGGAATAAACGAACCAGCTCAATGATTATCCGAAGAAGGAAGAAATAGGTATGCCTAGATCCGTAAAGAAAGGCCCCTTTGTCGATCACTCGCTCTGGGCAAAAGTGTCCAAAGCCAAAGAAGAGGGTTCTCGCCGCCCTATCAAGACATGGTCTCGCCGTTCCATGATTATGCCGGAATTCGTTGGGCTGACGATCGCAGTGCATAACGGAAAGCAACACGTGCCGGTGTTGGTTACGGAAAACATGGTAGGTCATAAGCTCGGCGAATTTGCCGCGACCCGCACCTTTCGCGGTCATGTGGCTGATCGGAAGACGAAGTAATCACTGAGCGAAGTAATCACCTCAGAGCGAAACAAGTAAAAAGAGACTAAGAAAATGGAAGTCAAAGCGGTTGCCCGATTTGTACGACTGTCACCCCAGAAGGGCCGACTCGTGGCAGATCAGGTGCGAAATCTCCCCGTCGGAAAAGCGCTTGAGTTGCTGCAGTTCAGTCCACGAAAAGCAGCCGGCGTAATTCGCAAAGTCCTCGAGTCTGCGATCGCAAACGCTGAGCATAACGAAGGGGCAGACATAGACGAGCTGCGCGTCAGTCAGATCATGGTCGATGAGGGTCCTGTGATGAAGCGCTGGCTTCCCCGCGCCAAAGGGCGTGCCACCCCTTTGATTAAGACCACCAGTCACATAACGGTCAGCGTCAGCGACGTTGCCAAAGGGGGCAATTAACACATGGGCCAAAAGATTCATCCAAACGGTTTCCGCCTTGGTGTAATTCGGGATTGGGATGCCAAATGGTTCGCAACCGGCAGCACTTACGCCAAGAATCTCGTCGCAGATCAGGGCATCCGTAAGTTTTTGCGCAAACGACTAGCGAACGCCGCGGTAAGTCGCATTGAGCTCGTTCGGGCGGGTGAGACGTTAAACGTGACGATTCATACCGGCCGCCCCGGTATCGTCATCGGGAAGAAAGGGGAGGACATCGAGAAGCTTCGGCGCGATATCCTGGTCCTTAATAACAACGTTCCCGTGCAGGTGGCCGTTGAGGAAATCCGCAAGCCTGAGTTGGACGCGCTATTGGTTGCCGAGAATGTGTGCCAGCAGCTGGAGAAACGAATCATGTTCCGCCGCGCCATGAAACGCGCGGTGCAGAATACGATGCGCCTCGGGGCTGGGGGCGTAAAGATCATGATTTCAGGCCGATTGAACGGAGCCGAAATTGCTCGAACCGAGTGGTACCGCGAAGGCCGTGTGCCGCTGCACACGCTACGAGCGGATGTCGATTATGGGTTTTCAGAGGCGCAAACCACCTACGGGGTGATAGGCGTGAAGGTCTGGATTTTTAAGGGGGAGATCCTCCCGGGCGCGTCAGAGGTAGAAGCACCGAAGACTGCGCAAGCGAACGCTACTGTCTGAGGTTAGGTTAAATGCTCCAGCCAAAACGAACAAAATTTCGCAAACAACAGAAAGGCCGCAATCGCGGGCTGGCCGTGCGTGGCAGCAACGTTAGCTTCGGCGACTTCGGTCTGCAGTGCACTGGACGGGGACGTCTGACCGCCCGTCAGATTGAGGCCGCTCGACGAGCCATCAACCGCTACGTGAAGCGTGGTGGCCGCGTATGGATTCGGGTTTTCCCAGATAAGCCTGTGTCCAAAAAGCCTCTCGAGGTACGCATGGGAAAAGGGAAGGGCAACCCCGAGTACTGGGTCGCGTTGGTGCAACCAGGCACCATGCTCTATGAAATCCAGGGCGTAGAGGAGGAAATGGCGCGAGAGGCTTTTCGTCTGGCAGGGGCGAAGCTCCCGATTTCCACATCATTTGTCAAACGACAAGCCGCTTAGGGTGCCAAAGTCATGGCTGAGAAAAAAGTAAGCAGTATGGGTCCAGATGAGCTCAAGTCAGAACTCCTTGATCTACGCAAGGAACAGTTTAATCTGCGCATGCAGCGCGGCACCGGTCAGTTGGCGAATCCATCACGCTTCAAGCTAGTCCGACGCCAGATTGCCCGTATCAAAACCCGCATGAGCGAAATCAACAGAGCAGCGTCATGAGCGAAGATAAAAGTGTAAGCAAAGAAGTACGCGCTCGCACGCTGCAGGGCAGCGTTCAGAGCGCCAAGATGGATAAAACGATAACTGTGTTGGTTGAACGGCAGTTGCAGCATCCGCTGTATAAAAAGTACATCCGGCGGTCCACTCGCTTGCATGCCCATGATGAAAACAATGAATGCCAGAAGGGTGACATTGTTGTGATTGAGGAGTCCCGGCCAATTTCCAAATCGAAGAGTTGGCGCTTAGTCAAGGTCGTCAACCGGGCAGATCGGGGTCTGCCGACCTCTGCGTAAGCCGTCGAGTACAAACTGCGCCCTGAAAGAAAAAGAACGTTTACGTCAATATCGGTAGAAGACCATGATTCAGATGCAAAGCAACCTAAGCGTCGCGGATAACAGCGGAGCTCGCCGGGTTCAGTGTATTAAGGTGCTTGGAGGCTCCAAGCGCCGCTATGCGGGCGTCGGCGACATCATCAAGGTGAGCGTCAAAGAAGCCATTCCGAACAGTCGCGTCAAGAAGGGCGACGTTTATCAGGCAGTAGTCGTTCGAACCAAGCACGGGGTACGTCGTGCTGACGGGTCCTTGATCCGCTTTGATAGCAATGCGGCAGTGCTTTTGAATGCCCAATTCCAGCCGGTTGGGACCCGTATTTTTGGCCCGGTTACCCGCGAGCTTCGATCCGAGCGATTTATGCGGATCATCTCGCTGGCACCCGAGGTCCTTTGAGGTCAAAAGGAAGTAATCATGAAGAAATTTCGAAAGGGCGATGACGTTGTAGTGCTGACCGGCCGCGATAAAGGCAAGCGGGGCACGGTTCTGCGCGTGCTCGACGAGCAGCGAGCCCTTGTGGACAACGTGAATGTGGTGAAGAAACACACCAAGCCCAACCCGAACAAAGGCGAGACCGGCGGCATCGTCTCTAAAGAGTCCCCGATTCAGATATCCAATCTGGGAATCTATAACCCGAACAGCAAGAAGGCAGATCGTGTTGGCTTCAAAGTGCTGGAAGACGGCAAGAAGGTTCGAATATTTCGCTCCGATGGCGAAATGATCGATGTCGGCTAGACGCTAACAGGCAGGTTATCAGGCAGAAAGACATGGCAAGACTGCAAGAACACTATCAGAAGACCGTGGTGCCGGCTCTGATGGAGCAATTTAAATATTCAAGCTCGATGGAGGTTCCGCGAATCACTAAGATCACCCTGAACATGGGTGTGGGTGAGGCCGTAGCGGACAAGAAGGCGATGGACGCCGCTGTCGAAGATCTGACCAAGATCGCTGGCCAGAAGCCGATTGTCACGAATGCCCGAAAATCAGTGGCGGCGTTCAAGATCCGAGAAGGCTGGCCGATTGGATGCAAAGTAACCTTGCGCCGAGACCGAATGTATGAATTCTTGGACCGGCTGATCAGCATCGCCTTTCCACGAGTTCGTGATTTCCGCGGCGCCTCGGCACGCTCGTTTGACGGGCGAGGCAACTACAGCGTCGGCTTTAAGGAGCAAATCATTTTCCCCGAGATTGACTACGACAAGGTCGACGCACTGCGTGGATTGGATGTGACGATCACAACCACCGCGCGAACCAATGAGGAAGGCGAAGCGCTGCTTCGTGGATTTAACTTCCCACTTCGAAAATAGGAATCGTAATGGCAAAGAAATCCATGCTAGCCCGGGAAGTAAAGCGTAAGAAGCTTAACGCCCAATTTAAATCTCAAAGAGACGCTCTGCGTAACAAGGTCACTGACGAGTCCTTCTCCTACGACGACCGTTGGCAGGCCATGTTGGATCTTCAAAAGCTCCCCCGCGACTCCTCGCGGTCGCGACAGAGGAACCGCTGCGCCATGACGGGCCGTCCGCGAGGGTATTTCCGTCGCTTTGGATTGGCGCGCAATGCCCTGCGCGAGGTGGTTATGCGCGGCGAAGCCCCTGGGGTCGTCAAAGCGAGCTGGTAAGAACAGGGGCACGCCCGCCCTAACAGAATCGTAAATACAGAACAGAAATAAGGCCTCACATGAGGCGAACCGTATACCTGACGTAGAAGGAATTGCTATGAGTATGTCCGATCCTATCGCCGATATGCTGACCCGAGTTCGCAATGCACTCGCAGCCCGCAAGCGCGAGGTGACCATGCCGTCATCCAAGACCAAGCTTGCGCTCGCCGAGGCGCTCAAGGCGGAGGGTTACGTGACCGATGTTGCAACCTCTACGGAGGGGGGCAAAGGTGAGATGACTATCACCCTGCGCTACGCGGATGGAGCGAGCGCTATCGAACGTATTGAGCGAGTGAGTAGACCCGGTCGCCGTGTGTACTGCAGTGTGGCCGATATGCCGCATGTCAACGGAGGGCTCGGAGTCGTCATGGTATCCACCTCAAAAGGCTTGATGACGGATCGGCAGGCCAGATCTGCCGGTGTCGGTGGCGAAATTCTCTGCCGCGTGTTTTGATCATTTGCAAGATCATTATCAGAGCTACGCATACAGCCACGCACATAAGAACTAAGAGCGAATTTAGGAGTAACTGATATGTCGCGAGTAGCGAAAAACCCGATCACCTTACCGAGCAGCGTTCAGGCGACGATTGCCGCCGGCGCTGTAAGTGTGAAGGGGCCTAAAGGCGAACTCTCAATCGCCTTGCATGACACCGTTGGCGTCAAAGAAGAGGAAGGCGCCCTGCAGGTGAGTCCTCAAAGCGACGCTGCCTGGGCCATGGCCGGAACCTTTCGGGCTTTAATTGCGAACATGGTCACCGGAGTGACCGATGGTTTTGAAAAAAAGCTCGAGATTATCGGCGTCGGGTATCGAGCGCAGGCGCAAGGCGCCAAACTGAACCTAAGCCTCGGCTTTTCGCATCCCGTGGTGTACGAAATGCCTGAGGGGGTCTCGGTAGAGACGCCCTCCCAAACCGAAATCGTCCTTAAGGGTTCTGACAAGCAGCGCGTCGGCCAGGCTGCCGCCGAGATTCGCGCCTACCGCCCACCTGAGCCCTATAAAGGCAAAGGCATTCGATATGCGGGCGAATACGTGGCGAGAAAGCAGGCGAAGAAGAAGTAATGATTTAACTTGACGCCACTTAGGGTTGCCTGAGCGCGTCAGTAACATGGCTTACGAGACTTACCAAGATGACAGATAAAAAAGCCTCTAGGATTCGCCGCGGCACACGCACCCGCGCGAAGATTTCAAGGGATCGTGTGACGCGAATGTGCATATTTCGCACACCCCGACATATCTATGCACAGATCATTGACTCCTCGGGAAGTCGTGTCCTCGCGAGCGCTTCTACCGTCGAAGCCGATGTGAAAAGCGAGATAAAAAACGGCGGGAATATTGCGGCGGCTGCGGCGGTGGGTAAGCGTATCGCAGAGAAGGCCAAGGCCGCGGGCGTTGATAGCGTGGCGTTCGATCGGTCCGGATTCCGCTATCACGGTAGGATCAAAGCGCTCGCAGATGCTGCTCGCGAGGGCGGACTCCAGTTTTAGCGTACCGAGTAATTACGAGAACGAGTATGGCGACAAAAGCAGAACAAATTTCGGTCGATAGCGAAGGTTTTATCGAGCAGCTTATCAACGTACGTCGCGTTGCAAAGGTCGTGAAGGGGGGGCGTATTTTCGGCTTCTCGGCACTGACCGTCGTGGGTGACGGCAACGGTCGAGTGGGAATTGGGCGCGGCAAGGCTCGAGAAGTGCCCGTGGCCGTCCAGAAAGCAATGGATGAGGCGCGGCGCAATATGCGCAAAATCAAGCTCAAGAAAGGGACGCTTCACTACGCGACTGTGGGTCGACACGGCGCGGCCCGCGTGGTCATGCGTCCTGCGTCGGCCGGTACGGGAATCATTGCCGGTGGCACGATGCGCGCCATCTTCGAAGCTGCTGGCGTGAAAGACGTGCTTGCGAAGGTCATTGGTACGACAAATCCGATCAACGTGGCGCGGGCAACGGTCGCCGGTCTGCTGGGTGTGCAGAACCCGCGTCAGGTCGCGATTCGTCGCGGAAAGTCTGTCGACCATGTCCTTGGAAAGGAGTCGGCCGATGCCTGACAAAAAAATCAAAGTAACGCTCGTGAAAAGCAAGTTCGGTCGTGGTGCCACTCAGATGGCGTGTGTTCATGGACTTGGGCTGAAGCGGATGCACCATACGGTTGAGGTTCAAGACTCTCCGGCTGTAAGAGGGATGATCAACAAAGTGTCCCACCTTGTTCGAGTAGAGGAAATCTAAAATGCGGTTGAATGAGTTAAAGCCCGCTGAAGGGTCCCGTCCTAATGCCAAGCGCGTTGGGCGTGGAGCCGGTTCCGGGTTGGGTAAGACGGCAGGCCGAGGTGTGAAGGGTCAGAAGTCCCGCGCCGGCGGCTTCCACAAGGTGGGATTTGAGGGTGGCCAGATGCCTATTCAGCGCCGACTCCCGAAGCGTGGATTTCGTTCGCTTGTCCGTCCGCGGGTAGCGGAGGTCAGACTCCATGAGCTTCAGCTCGTGGACGGCGAGATTGACCTTGCAGCACTTAAAGCGGCCGGCGTGATCAGGCATGACGCGCTGCGAGCGAAGGTGATTGCTTCCGGCACGATTGAGCGCGCCGTTGTCCTTCGGGGTATTGGTGTGACGCGCGGTGCGCGGGCGGCGATCGAACAAGCCGGAGGAAAGGTCGAGGCCTAAACCTATGGCGGCTTCTCCACTAGCTTCCCTTGGGAAGATGACCGAATTGCGCCAGCGCATCCTGTTTGTGCTGGGCGCGATGGTCGTCTTCCGGCTCGGAACACACATCCCGATACCCGGGGTGGATCCTACTGCGGTGGCCGCACTGTTTGAGCAGACGCGTGGTTCCATCGTCGACATATTCAATATGTTTTCCGGTGGGGCGCTCGAGCGTCTTTCGATATTTGCCCTTGGTGTGATGCCCTACATTTCGGCCTCAATCATCATCCAGATGATGACCTCGGTCATCCCTCAACTTGAAACACTGAAAAAAGAGGGCGAGGCCGGACGTCGAAAAATTACCCAGTACACGCGTTACGGTACGGTTCTGCTGGCTACCTTCCAGGGGCTAGGTATTGCTATTGCGATTGAGGGACAGCAGGCCGCCGGTGGCCCTGTCGTGCTGGTGCCTGGACTCGGTTTCAAGATCACCACTGTCGCTACCTTGGTAACCGGGACCATGTTCCTTGTTTGGCTGGGTGAGCAGATTACGGAGCGCGGGATCGGAAACGGCATTTCGCTCATTATTTTTGGAAGTATCGTGGCGGGGTTACCCTCCGCCGTGGCGGGGACCCTCGAATTAGCCCGAACCGGCGCGTTTACACCGATTGGCGTGTTGGCACTATTCGTGGGGGCGATTCTTGTGACGGCTTTCGTCGTGTTCGTCGAGCGTGGTCAGCGTCGTATAACGGTCAATTACGCAAAGCGGCAGCAAGGGCGGAGGATGATCGCGGGACAATCTACACACCTGCCCCTCAAATTGAACATGGCCGGCGTGATCCCGCCTATCTTTGCCTCTAGCATCATTTTGTTCCCAGCAAGCCTCGGCAGCTGGTTCGGTCAAAGCGAGGGGATGGGCTGGTTGAAGGATATCGCGACTACGTTGGCCCCCGGACAGCCCGTGTACACCTTGATATACGCCGGCATGATCCTTTTCTTCTGCTTTTTCTACACGGCGCTTGTTTTTAACCCAAAAGAAATAGCGGACAACCTGAAAAAGTCAGGCGCGTTCGTCCCGGGCATACGCCCAGGCGCTCAGACGGCAAGCTATGTCGATAAGGTGGTTTCCCGATTAACGCTCGCAGGCGCTCTTTATCTGACAGTCGTTTGTTTGATACCTGAGTTCCTGATCGTTAAGTGGAACGTGCCATTCTATTTTGGTGGAACGTCTCTTCTTATTATCGTGGTCGTGATGATGGACATGATGTCCCAAATTCAGTCACACCTCATGTCGAGACAGTATGAAAGTTTGATGAAGAAGTCCTCGTTGGTCAGTGGCGGGATGGGCCTGCCAAGGTAACAACGAGACCGAGGAAGCAGCATGAAAGTACGAGCATCCGTAAAGAAGATTTGCCGGAATTGCAAAGTTATTCGGCGCAATGGCAGCGTTCGCGTAATCTGCGTTGATCCCCGGCATAAACAGCGACAGGGTTGATTAGGTTCACCGACCCGCTTAACCAGCGCTTAACTAGAAAGAGGCGAGACAGTGGCACGTATAGCAGGAATTAACCTCCCAGCGAATAAACATCTCGAGGTGGCTTTGACGTCGGTTTATGGTATTGGCCGCGTCACGGCACAGCGCATTTGTGAGGAAACGGGAATTGCCCGAACGACGAAGGTCCATGAACTATCGGAAGAGGACGCGGACCGGATTCGTTCGCAGGTCGCCAGGATACCGGTGGAGGGTGATCTGCGTCGCGAGATTTCGATGAACATTAAGCGCCTTATGGATATGGGTTGCTACCGCGGGATGCGGCATCGAAGAGGGTTGCCGGTGCGAGGGCAGCGAACCTCGACCAATGCACGAACCCGAAAGGGTCCGAAGCGACCCATTCGTAAATAAGGACAGGAACAGATCGCATGGCTAAAGTCCAGAACAAAAAGCGCACAAAAGCGAAGGTCAAGAAGCACATCCCTGAAGGGGTTGCCCACGTACACGCGACCTTCAATAACACGATCATCACCATAACTGATCGTCACGGGAACGCGGTCTCATGGGCCACATCCGGGGGCGCAGGCTTCCGCGGTAGCCGTAAGAGCACGCCATTCGCTGCGCAGGTTGCTGCGGAGACGGCGGGTCGCGCGGCTCAGGAAACGGGCATGAAGCAGCTCGATGTGAAGATTAAGGGCCCCGGACCTGGCCGTGATTCGTCTGTTCGTGCGCTGAATAATATTGGTTTTGAAATTACGTCGATTACAGACGTCACACCGATGCCGCACAACGGTTGTCGTCCGCCGAAGCGTCGACGCGTTTGATTGGCGTCGGAAGCACCTAGAACGTAAAAAGTAAGAGAGAGAAGACTTATGGCGAGATATCGTGGACCGACCTGCAAACTGGCGCGCCGCGCTGGTACTGACCTGTCCCTGAAAAGCCCAATTCGCGCGCTCGATTCCAAGTGCAAATTTGATCGACCTCCTGGCTTTAAGGCTGGGGCACGGCGCGCGCGGTCAACCGTCTACGGCACGCAGTTGCGCGAGAAGCAGAAGCTACGTCATATGTATGGGCTAATGGAGAAACAGTTCCACAGTTACTACGTGGAGGCGGCTCGTTCAAAAGCGTCGACCGGTGAGAAGCTTCTCCAACTGCTCGAGTCCCGGCTCGACAGCGTCGTGTATCGGATGGGATTCGGAATCACCCGTGCGGAAGCGCGGCAGTTGGTGAGTCATAACGCAATCCTTGTGAACGGATCGCGCGTGAATATCTCCTCCTATCAGGTGAAGGCCGGGGATGAAGTGTCCGTCCGAGAGGCCTCTCGGTCCCAGCTCCGTATTAAATCGGCGCTTGAGATTGCCGAGCAGATCGGATTCGTGCCTTGGGTCGAGGTGGACGCGAAAGCCTTTAAAGGGGTCCTCAAATCAGTGCCTGATCGAGCGGACCTCTCACAGGAGATCGACGAGTCGCTCGTGGTGGCTCTTTATTCGAAATAACGTACTTGGTGAATCTTTTCAGCTGGAAATCAGCCGGCATTAAATAATGCATGGCTTCACCGAAGCATATTAAATAACAGAGGTAATTACCCCATGTCGGAAGCCAGAGAAGACTTTCTCCAACCCAACGTCGTGAACGTCAAATCGAGTTCCCAGACGCGTGCCACCGTTACCCTCGAGCCGCTTGAGCGTGGGTTTGGCCATACACTGGGTAACGCACTGCGACGCATCCTGCTGTCGTCCATGCCGGGCGCCGCGGTGACCGAGGTTCGTATAGACGGGATCAGTCATGAGTACTCCGCTGTGCCGGGCGCTCAGGAAGACGTTATCGCGATTCTGCTAAACCTAAAGAGTCTCGCGGTGCGCATGCACAATCGCGATGAAGCCGTGCTCCGCGTCTCGAAAAAAGGGCCGGGCGTTGTGACGGCGGGTGACATCCAGTTGGACCACGATGTGGAAGTGGTTAATCCGGATCATCTGCTTGCAAATCTCTCCGCCGAGGGCGAGCTGAATATGGAAATTACCGTCAGTACCGGCCGAGGTTATCAAGTGGTGGACCCGAGCGCTGACGAGGGTGAGACCCGCGGGGTAGGGGTGCTTCGTTTAGACGCGTCTTACAGTCCTGTGCGCAGCGTGTCTTATTCCGTTGAGAATGCCCGAGTCGAACAGCGTACTGATCTTGATAAGCTGGTGATGGAGATCGAAACGAACGGAACCATCGACCCTGAAGAAGCGGTCCGGCGCGCGGCCCGAGTGTTGCATGAGCAGATTGCAGTATTCGTACAGTTGAAAGAGTCGGATCGGGCCGATGCCGAAGTGCTTGAGGAGCGGGTTGATCCGATGCTGCTTCGCTCCGTGGATGATCTGGAGCTTACGGTTCGCTCAGCGAATTGCCTGAAGGCTGAGAATATCTATTACATCGGTGATCTCATTCAGCGCACTGAGGTGGAACTTCTCAAGACCCCAAATCTCGGGAAGAAGTCCTTAACAGAAATCAAAGACGTACTCGCGAGTCGAGGGTTGTCGCTCGGCGTCAAGTTGGAAAGCTGGCCGCCGGCTTCACTGCAGCGTGAAAAGCGCGATAGCCTGCATTAAGCATTTGGACTGAGTAAACGGAGAGACGGTCATGCGTCATCATAAAATCGGCCGCGCCCTGGGGCGCGATTCCAGTCATCGAAAGGCGATGTTCGCTAATATGGCGGCCTCGCTTTTCACTCACGAGCAAATCCGCACGACCTTGCCTAAGGCGAAGGAGTTGCGTCGGGTGGCCGAACCTTTGATTACACTGGCCAAAAATCCCTCTGTTGCAAATCGCCGGCTGGCGTTTGCTCGTCTTAGGGATCGCGATGCCGTGACCAAGTTGTTCGATACTCTGGGGCCGCGGTTCCACGATCGACCGGGCGGCTACACACGAATCCTGAAGTGCGGCATGCGTCCGGGGGATAACGCCCCTATGGCTTACGTACAGCTGATGGATATCCCTGAAGAAGACGGGACTTCGGCGGACGACTAGTCACGGCTCAGCCGGAGCTTAAAATAGTCTGAGCGTATGGGGTGTTGGACCGTTCAGGCAGACCAAGTCGTCCCTTGTCTCGGTAGGCTGATCGACGCCGGAGTCGCGGATCGTGGAAGACCCCCAGTGGCGCCTTGATGTTGAGACCGGGCTGATTCCCGGCATCACTTGTCTTTGCTCCCCCCACAGTGACGATCGCCCTGACGGGATGGAGATCGACACGGTAGTCATCCACTCCATCAGTCTTCCGCCCGGCGAGTTTGAGACGGACGCGATCAATGACCTCTTTCTTGGCTGCCTTGATGTCACGTCGCATCCGTACTTTCAGACCATTCCGTCTTTACGGGTGTCCTCCCACTTCCTCATTGATCGTGAAGGACGCCTGATACAGTATGTTCCTGTGACTCGACGCGCCTGGCATGCCGGCGTTTCGAGTTTTCACGGCCGCGAACGGGTTAACGATTTCTCGGTGGGTATTGAGCTGATAGGCTCTGATGATCATCCGTTTACCGAACTTCAATACGCCGCGCTTGTTTACCTGATACGCTCCCTCCGCGCCTCATTTCCTAAGATCACGACGGAGCGAATCGTTGGGCACAGCGAGATAGCTCCAGGACGAAAGACCGACCCGGGCCCTTTCTTTCGCTGGAAGCACTTTAAAGCGCAGCTCCGAGAAGTCTGACGAGATGGGTAAGAGCTCTCCCGTTCGCTTCTTGCGGCTCGGCGCCGGCCTCTGAGCCGTTTAACTCTTGGACGGTGGAGGGTTGGAAAACTCTCGCTGCCAGAGCACGTCAGGTGACCCTGCAGCGTTATTGAGGCTGCGGGCCATAACAAAGAGGAGATCCGAGAGGCGGTTTAGATATTGACGGGATGCCGCGTTAACCTCGTGTCCATCGTCAATGGAACAGAGCCGACGCTCCGCTCTTCGGCACACGCTGCGGGCAACGTGGCACAGCGCAGCGGCGCGCGTGCCACCCGGAAGGATAAACTCTTCGAGGGGAGCTAGCGCTTCGTTAAGTTCATCGAGAATGACCTCGAGTGCGGACGCACGATCGGGACTCATCAGTGTGTATCCGGGCAGACTTAACTCCCCACCCACATCGAAGAGGCCGTGCTGGACTCCAAGAAGACTTTGGCGAATGTGCTCCGGCACAGATTCTGTCAGCATCAGCCCTATCAGGCTATTGAGCTCGTCGACATCACCCATTGCCTCAACGCGCGGAGCGGTCTTTGAAATGCGGTTACCGTCGCCGAGGCCCGTGGTGCCATCGTCACCGGTTCGCGTATAGATCTTACTTAAACGTTTCCCCACAGAGCGATCTTCCAGAAAAAACAAAGGCCGAATAGTAAATCAATCGCTGCTTGGAATGTAGGCAATAACCCGAAAGTCGTTCACATTGGTGCAGGTGGGTCCGGTGACGATGAGATCATCGAGATGCTCAAAGAAGGCTCCCGCATCGTTATTTGCCAGAAAGGCATGCGCATCAAGGCCAAGACCTTTGGCGCGGTCCAACGTGTCTGGAGTGATGATGGCACCCGCGGCTCTGGTGGCGCCGTCGATCCCATCCGTATCGCAGGCAATAGCGAAGGTATCGGGGCGGCCATCCAAGGCAATCGCAAGCGCAAGCAGATATTCAAGATTGGGCCCCCCGCGCCCTGATCCCTGGACCCGAACGGTCAGCTCGCCTCCAGACAGCAGTAAAGGGGCCAAGGCCGGTTCTGACCGACTGAGGGACTCGAATAGCTCTGCATGGTCTTGAGCGACCTTATGGGCAAGACCTTCGACTTCGTCTCCGAGGTTAATGACCTCGAATCCTTGCCCCGCAGCACCCTTGGCTGCGGTATCCAGGGCTTGGGCCGCGGTGGCTGTGATGACATACTGCGTGCGGCTCAGGGCTTCATCACCCGGTGCAGGGCTTTCATAACGATCAGATGCCAGAATGGCGTTAACGGCATCGGGCACGTGCAGCCCGTACCTGCGAAGGATATTAATCGCATCGGCTTGGGTGGTTGTATCACCCGCAGTCGGTCCTGACGCGATGGTTGAGGGGTCATTGCCGGGAACATCCGAGATGGCAAGCGTAATGGTGCGCGCCGGATAGGCGGCTTGAGCAAGGCGTCCTCCCTTGATCTGCGATAGATGCTTTCGCACGGTATTGATCTCATGAATCGTGGCGCCGCATGAAAGCAGGCCTTTTGTGACGGCACGTTTTTCTTCGAGAGTGATCCCCTCCATGGGTAGATTAAGCAGGGCACTTCCGCCTCCGGACAGAAGACAAATCAGCGTGTCATTCTCTTCGAGCGAGAGAGCCAGACGCAGAATGTGTTGCGCGCTTTGCAACCCCAGAGCATCCGGAACGGGGTGACCGGCCTCAATGATTGTGATTTGAGAACACGCCCGAATGTGACCGTAAGGCACGATTACCAGACCCTCATCAATATGCTCGAGGGATTGCTCGACAATCTGCGCCATCGTGGCCCCGGCTTTGCCCGCCCCCGCGACGACGACCCGGCCTGATCCGATGGAAGGGATCTGATCCGCGAGATCGGACCCGGGGTAGGCGCGGGCAACCGCGGCGTCAAACAAGCTCCTGAGCTGCTGTCGAGCAGGAGCGTAGCTGTGAGACCGTGACAATTGGGATCCTGTGAGCGAACTGAAGACCAGTCTCAATTATGAACGAGACCTCTATCCCATAGAGGCTTCTCCACCCGGAAATAGACTTGTCAAAAAAGGCCTTCCAAAGGCATTCTATGGGTCTCATCGACCTTACTTGCCAGGGGCATTCATGTATCAGTACGAGGCTTATAACGACCCGATTCAGCGACCGCGCTACACCGGCCTACCCACGTTCATGCGAGCGCCTTACCGTGAGGACTATGAGGGGCTTGATATTGCGCTCGTTGGCGTACCGTTTGATGGGGGAGTCACTAATCGAACGGGGGCCCGACACGGTCCGAGGGAAATCCGCAACCAATCGAGTCTCATGCGTCGACGGAACCAGGCGAACGGCATTAGCCCTCACGATCTGTGTTCGGTGGCAGATGTGGGCGACGCGTGGGTGCAGTCTCCGTTTCATCTTGAGAAAAGCCTTGATGAGATTTGCCATTTTTATGAACGGCTGTATTCCGCGGGCGCTGTGCCGGTATCGGCGGGAGGGGATCATTCCGTCACGCTGCCAATCCTGCGG
>Ga0255776_10000417_pt1 | contig 48605 bp, 51 predicted proteins | sample 071ome_19_FD_179974 | JGI IMG/M metagenome (GOLD analysis project Ga0255776, IMG submission 179974) | Coastal salt marsh microbial communities from the Groves Creek Marsh, Skidaway Island, Georgia - 071413AT metaG (version 2) | ecosystem: Environmental > Aquatic > Marine > Intertidal zone >... | reverse complement strand
CCGCCATGTTCAATTGCAATATCGATCAAAGCTCTGTGGACATCTTTTGCCATTCGACTCTTATCGCCACAAACATAGAAATATGCTCCATTATCAATCCAGTTCCACATTTCTTCACCGTGTTCCCTCATGCGATGCTGGACATATATCTTCTCAGCTTGGTCCCTCGACCATGCCGTTGTAAATTTGTAAAGGTGCCCTTCGTCCATCCAACCTTCAATTGTATCTTTGTAGTAATACTCAGTTTTTTCAGACTGATCTCCGAAAAACAACCAATTCCGTCCGCCGCCGCCATCATGTACTCGTTGTTCCATGAATGCACGGAATGGTGCAATACCAGTACCTGGCCCGACCATGATGATATCCGTCTCTTTATCCTCGGGAAGAATAAATGATTTCGTTGGGGACATGAACACGCCGATGGGTGCACCGGTTTCTCCGATTTCATCTGCTAAAAATTGTGTACACAAACCTCCACGTGGTCTGTTGTTGTATTCAAATCGAACAATACCTACGGTGAGTTCAACGAATCCTGGATGGGCATCATGAGAGGAGGCAATAGAGTACAACCTTGGTTTTAACCTGTCTGCTAATTCGAGAAACTCTTCGGGCGAGTATTTGACATTGAATTCTTTCATGATATCGATGTAATCTCGCGTCCAAAGGTAATCTTCGACGGCTTCTGTTGTTGCATTGATCGCTTCAACCTTCGATGCAGGATCGTCCGATGGTACACTTGGGAGCAACATTTGTGCTGAGCCATCTGAGCCTGAGGCGACTATCGTTCGATGCCTGTTGATAAATTTCATAGAGATGTCAATACCACTTGATACAATTTTTTGAGCTAGTGAAGCAACAAATTTTTTGTTCGCCATATGAACTTCGAAATCTTTTTTCAACGCCTCTCGAAGTTCTCGTTCGCCGTTGTGGGTGGTAACGGTATGCGATGCGTCCCAGCCTTGAATTTCGATGAGCTCATCAACAATGTGAGGGGGGTTTTCTGGGATGACCCCAAGAGCATCACCAACTTTGTAATCGAGTCCTGAATCACCCAATGCAAAGACAACGTGACGGGTTTCTTTGCTTGAACCCTCACCGTTGAGGATGTAATTCTCGGTGATTTTTGTCATGTAGGGATTTTTTGCAGACCAATTTGACATTGATAACACTCCATTGCCGTTATTATTTCGAAGAAAATGTCCTTTATCATCATTCGTATATGTCGTTGTGAGCAAACCAGCCAACCGATTTGGATATGTAGGGTAATGTTTTGGAAAAAATGTGCCGCCAAAGGTTGAGGTTCTTGGAACAGGAAACGCCTTTCTTCCGCAAGGGCGCCTTCATTCTTTGACTCTCATCGACGGGCAACATCTCATCGATGCACCACCAACAGTGCTTGCATCCCTTCGACGTGCAGACATCCCAATCTCTAACTTGCGAACGATTTTCATTACTCATTTGCACGGAGATCATATCTTCGGTTTTCCGTTTTTATTACTCGAACGAAAATATATTTCGGACAGGGAGGGAGTACATCCTTTACGTGTCGTCGTTGCACCTGGAGGCAAAGAACGTTTACACACCCTTTGTGAGTTGGCCTATCCAGGTAGTCTCATTGAAATTTTCAATCAAATTGAATGGGATGAAAACATGGAAGGGAAAGTTGAAGGCGAACTAAAATGGAAAAAATTTCCAGTACAACACGTCGATGAAGTTGACCCGTATGGCTATAGGTTCAGTTTTCGCAACTTTTCGTTTGTTCATAGCGGAGATTCGGGCCCTTGCGAATCTCTGTATGATGAAATAAAAACTGTTGATTTTGCAATTGTAGAAATGGGTGTTCCAGATTATGTTCAGACTGATGAACATCATTCTCCTCAAACAATTCAAGATCTATCAGAACGTACAACCACACCTCTTATCGTCACTCACACCTATATCGATGAAGAAGGAGTAAACACACCAGCCATTTCAAAAGACAAGCCAAGTCACCCAAAACATGTGTACCATGCAAACGACGGATTCTCATGTGTATGGAATGATGAAAAAGGTGAGATGAGTTTCGTCTACAAGGCATAATATGTTATTTTTTGATGTAAAACACACGATTTGAAATCCATACATTTTTTTTGTTTATATATCGAATTCGTACATGAATCATCGATTTGAACGGACAGAAATATAAGGGGGACTCGGACTCCCAAAACTTGTCCAATGTGCGTTTCTTGGGAACATTTCACATTGCTATATGAAGGGGAATATAAATGAGTGAACCAAACATCTTTGATGACCTTCTATCAAAGAAATCGCTCTTCAAAAATAAAGAAATTCTCCGACACGACCATAGCCCTTCGTTGCTACCACATCGAGACGAAGAAATCAGCAAAATATCATACAATCTTGTTGAGGCATTGTATGGACATATTCCTTCGAATATGACACTTTATGGAGTCACAGGGGCTGGAAAAACAGCCGTAACCTCCCATGTCTGTCAACATCTTGAAGAAAAAGGTCGTCAAAAAGATCGAAGTGTCGAGACTATTATGGTAAATTGTCGACAAATCGATACACAATATCGTGTTCTCACATTCATCGGTAATTCATTACTGGAGGCACATGAAGCTGAAGAGATTCCATTCACTGGGTGGCCAACAGATCGTGTGATGAGAGAACTTGTCAAAAGGATGGATAAAAGAGAAGGAGTATTCATCATCGTTCTCGATGAAATTGACCATCTTGTTCGAAAAGTTGGTGATGACCTTTTGTACAATTTAACCAACATCAATTCGATGCTCAAAGTTTCAAGAGCATGTGTCATTGGAATATCAAATGATCTCAAATTTACAGATTTCCTCGACCCTCGCGTAAAATCTCGCCTCGGCCAACTTGATATTCTATTCAAACCGTACGATGCAGGGCAGTTACAAGATATTTTGAGGCAACGAGCAGATGCTGCTTTGGTTCCTAATGTCCTAGGACCTGGCGTCATCGAATTGTGTGCAGCACTAGCCGCTCAAGAACACGGAGATGCACGCTGTGCGCTTGATTTGCTACGGATTTCGACTGAAAAAGCAGAATTTGCAGGAGATGAGATCGTTGAGTCACATCATGTGCGAACTGCCCAACATCAAATCGAATCAGACCAAATCGCTCCAGTCATTTCGTCTTTACCAAGGCAACAAAAAATCGTCCTTGCTGCAATTCTCATTAATGAATCTGCAGGATTAAATAATATTCAAACAGGAGAAGTGTACGAAATCTACAGGCAGGCGTGCAAACACATTCGCCATAATCCATTGACTCAGCGACGTATTTCTGGAATCATCCAAAACTTAGACATGCTCGGTCTCATCACCGCACGTACCATCAGTCGAGGCAGATATGGGCGAACAAAGGAAATTAGTTCAAGTATTCCAAAAAATCTTGAAGCCATCTCTCTTTTGACCGAGAAAGAAGATGATATGAAACCAATTTTCGAACATTCGTACAATCACCAATCAAGATTGGCATAACGTCGTTAAGTATTGGGTGCGTTTATAATCACTATGTAGGTCGGAGCATCATGGCTGAAGGAGAATCATTCGTACCGAACCAAGAACCAAAGGTTCAGCCGTTGAATCCTATATCAAACTGGTTCATGGCTATTGGTCTCTGGGGCATATTTCTAACCATCCTCAACATGTTTGGGAAAGTTCATCCAAATTATCACATCTCTTGGGGTGGACTTTTGACATTTGAATTTACAAACAAAGCGTTTGAACCTGTTTCTGAAGGTATTCAAGTAACAGCATCGGACGGAGTGTTCGGTCTTGTATGCATTGCGATGATGTATTCAGCTTTCAAAAATATTAACGGCAGCATTGGCTTTTCGAATTGGCTCCGAGGACTAGTGATAAATGAAACCTGGAAATCGTTGGGGGGGGGAGATGAAATGCAACGAACTGTCGCAGCTTGGTGCGTTCTCTTGGGTCTTGTTTTCTACCTTTGGTACGGTATTCAATATACTGCATGGATTGATGTCGGCGTATATTCCGTATCCATCGCTCTGGTCGGCTTTGGATTAGCCCTTATTTACTCGATGAACTCCCCAGAAGGAGATTTAAACGTCGATTAAACTCTTTTTGAGAATAATCTTGGATGGCCGTGTTTTGCAAAAACCGCATCGATAGAACCTTGTAATATTCCAGCAATCAATGCAATTCCCCATAAAATAATGATGATTCGAATCTGAATGGATGTGACTATTTTCAACGAAGTTGAATGCTTCAAACTTTGAAAATGAACGGAGCCCAAAGTTCCAGTCCACATGACACATTCGAAGAGGAATAAGAAGATGAAGAATAACTCAGGATATTGTACTCGCTCAACATTCAAGATTGGGTTCATTGTCAAGTGAGATACACCTGTGAGAACCATCATAACAAAAAGCAATGTTGCCAGAATGACAGAAAATGATGAGCCCAAGAAATCAAAGGAATTTTTCGCTCTTTTCCGTTTCGGGTATTTCCGGATAATCCTTGTATGGGCACGTGCATCTCTTTTCCTCTTTCCCAAAAAGCGTTTTAGACCAGTCTCAGGAACATGATGTACGATGGCTTCAGGAGCATAGAGGATTCTGTCCCCCTCCAATAATAATTTGAGACTTACTTCCATATCTTCTGCGTGGTACCACGTTTTACCAAACCCACCTATGTTATCAAGTGATGATTTTTTGAACATTGAACAAGGACCGTTTGCAAGAGATGTGTACCTTGTTCTGCATTTGTATTTACGGTCAATTTCAACTGACCGAAGCAGGCTCACAGGGTCTGAGCCAATTCCAAACAACGTTCTTCCTGTGACGGCTACAACCCGTTCATCCTCTGAAGATGACTGGTATGCATTCATAAGATGACTGATCCAGTTTGGCTCAGGCCGAACATCAATATCAGTAATTGCAATCCATTCTCCACTTGCATGTTCAATAGCATATTGACGTGCTGCAGAAAGCCCAAGTGGTCCTTGTTTGAGAATTTTGATTTTTGGCCCACGAACACCCATTGGATCATCCCATTTTCGAAGTTCATTTGGAGTTTCATCAGTAGAGCCATCGTCAACAACGATGATTTCGAAAGCCTCATACAATTGCTTGCTCAATGCATGAAGGCAATGGTCAACCCAAACTGCTCCATTTCGAACGCAAACAGTGATTGAGACAAATGGCTTTGTCAATCAAGCACCTCAAACATACCTAGGATTCGAGCACATCTTTCTTTTGACGTCAGTGAGGTTGTTTGTGCAACAACCCCCTTGTGTGGTTGCCCATACAAAATAACAGTCTCAAGAGGAGCACATAAGTGAGCGAAAAGAGGGGCTAAATCTTCTTCCCCATCAACTGTAATCACGCATTTTTCTTCAGACAAAAAGCATTTTTCAATAGCGAGTAACAATTCGGGATTTAGTTGACCAGCTGGATTTTCGACAATAATGTGGTGCTCAAAGACCTCGACATCAATCTTCTCTGAATCAGCGAGATCGGTTCGCTTTGTTTTACCATCGATAAGTGCAATGTCTGGTACAACATCCATATCTAAAGCAGTCTTTGTTGTAACATCACCAACTGTAACGAGGAGGGATTCTGTAAAATCATACTCTAGAAAAATATTTCCAAGTGCTATTGAAGGTTCATTTTCTGGCCCTTCAAATAAAGTTCCAAAAGGCTCTTTCAACATATCTCCAACCTCCTTCGTCATCAATAATGGATGATTTCGCCAATCCTTTCGAATCCACGGTAAGCCTTCCGTGTCAATGTGACCATTTCGAATTCGTGTGGAACTAATAATGCCTCCATCAGAACTCGGTAATTGCGGTACGATGATAATATCCAATTCTTTGAGATTATTTTCAACTCGGATTTCATTGATTTTCTCACATTCAAATTTCGTTTCAATCGTCGCAACAATTGCATCTGCTTTTGCATGTGAGGGGGCGGGTCCATGGCGATCAATCAACTCGAATAATTGGTAATTTGAGTGCTTATGTTCGACGAGCCAATGTTCAATGGCTCTCATTCTCATTTCAATAGGTTGAATGTGAGGTGATTTTTTCATTGCATCGTTTTGATTTAAGATGTGTATCTCGACTTGATTTGCCATTAAAAGTGCAGTGCTGAGTAATAATTCATGACCAGCATGAAATCGATCGAATGTGCCTCCAAGAAGGCAACATACGTATTGTTTCTGCATGCTCACGGTGTCTTCGACGCGGTCGACGATTTTGATTTCATCGCATGAAAGAGATTCCAAATGTTTGATTTTAAAGAAAATCTGTGCCCCGAATTCTAACAGCCTTCTTCATCGTGTCCTCAGAGGCTTGACCCTCGAATTCGGGGCGTACTGTCCGGTGGATTGGTTGTCTCATGTTCATCCTTGCGTCGCATGAGGACCCATAGTCCACCGAGGTTTACCGCATTGCACCACATTTCATCCCTTTCGGTCAATGTGGCCTTCGATTGCGGCCGTACCGTGGTGTCAGACATCATAGTCATTCGACTCAGCCCGATGTTGCAGGTACGGTAATTGATGTAACAGATGCTTGTTTTTGAATACATCGGATTATTCTAGCCTTTTTGATACATACATTTTGAACAGATGTTGACCGATATAGGAATCATCTACAAGAAATGAGGATGATGAAAAGAGCGGCCACCGTTCAACAGGTTTCGACAACCATCCAAGCAAAGGATGAGTCTTACAACGAGGGATTCCAGATTTTTCTCGATGCAGAAGAATTTGATACAAATCTGTCAAATGTTGGTTCTTAAATTCAGAATTGGAGATGACTCTCTCAACATTCATGATATCAATACTTTGGAGATCGCCGATCTCCACATCAACACCCGGAACGCTCCATCGCCTTTGATTTTGGGACAAGAGTTGAATTGACCAAGGAATGTGTTGTTTTGAGAGCCAATCTCGGCCGGATTTACTTGAGGATAATCTGTTGAACCAATGAAGAGAATCCTTTCTCCACCAATGTGAGGGGAAGATGTCGATACAAAGTTGAATAAATTCAAGAGAAAGTTGTTCTTTGTTCGAACGATGGTATTTCTGCCATGTTGAAAAAATTGGAAATTCACTACCCTCCAATTCTACTGAAATTAGATGTTCGAACATTTTCTTTTTTTCTTCCTCAGAAAAAGTTGAAGTTTGGAATACCATTTCCAGCACATATAATGAAAAGATTGGCTGTTGAATCCATTTCTCAAAAGCATGTTCAATTTTTACACGATAGTTGACATCAATGAAATCAACAGAACAAAGAATAATTGCGGCAGCATGAAATTGAATCTCTTCATCATCAACTGCCTCAAACAACTTCAGCAGAAACATAGGGTGGTTTAGACACCTTAGTTTTGTTTCTAACAACATCTCTTCTATCCATTTTTTACCACCATACATTGAGCTTTTCAAAAGCATCTCATCGCTCATCAATGTCATATCTTGTAATTCGACCCAGCCAGGTGGCAATTTGTCATGAATCCGTTCCCATCTCTTGGGGCGTTCTTCCATTGGTGAGGAAATCCATGACGCAAGAGGTTCTTGGCGTTCGACAGAATTCGCTAAATCCGTATCACCATCTGGATAACATTGTAGAGCAGCGTGAATTGTTGGTGTCTGAAATTCCGAATCCAATTCCAAGATTTTTCCTTTTTGTGTCGAATAATGTTGCTGGAATTTTATTAAATCTTCAGCATTTCTTGGTATAAATTGCAACTGTTGAGGCTTTTGTTCATCACCATAGGTGTCTAAGTGGAACGAAAATGTCCCGAGTCTTGAGGTTCGAACATCTATCTCTCCAATATTTGCTGTAGAACGAAGAACCATCTGAGCGTTGATGAGTGGTGCATCTTCTACTTGTTTTGTTATCACACAAACACAATGCTGGTAGGAAATGCAACGTTCAAGCAGGTTGTCCTTGGGTAATGTATAGTTCCATTCAAGCACCCATGGTGTGGTTGTCGTGAGTAAAAATTCTGCAACGGCCCTCGAACCTCTTTCACTACAGCCCGCAATTGAAATATGCTTGAAATCTCCTTCGGAATCTTTAACCCAATCCACATTTTGAAAATCATTTCGAAGTTCGTTAAGTATTTTTGATGGCCTCATCTTTTTATCTTTAATTCGACGAAATAAATCCGAAGCTTTTGATTCGACTTTTGAATAATCCAGTCGAGGATGAATCAATTTAACCCATTCTACGATCACATTGAAGGGCATTTTTGTTTGACGGTTTTGTAGGGACACCGCAGTCCTTGATTTCCTTGCAAGTTTTTGAATCAGCAATTCCCGCTCGATTGAAGATGTTATGATGGCGTGTGTACCTCGATGTATTTGAAACGGAATTTCATGATCAATTTTTCCAAGGTAATAATCGCCCAATGAAAAATCTAAAGTTTCAGATTCATCATATTTTGAGTTAAACCATGTTTTCTCAGACAAATGAGATTCATGTGATTCCCGAATGATGTTACCCCAAGCGAGACCTATTTTTTTTTCAGGATGTTGAAACTCAATCAGTGTTCCTTTTGCTGGAGTCTCAGGAGAGGTTGAAGCCCCATCTGTTGCATTGTACCATCCAATTCTCGAGCCGTGAATTGAAATCCATGTCCCCCCTGCATTTCCTTTGGAGGTATTGGAGGGGTTATCGCCTTGCTCGTAACCTTTGTTCGGTATGAAATGAAGGTGATTTTTTGGCTGTTTTGTGTAACCTATCAAGACTTTTGAGCCTTCAATTTTAATGATCACAGCATCGAATTTCGAGGGAAACATTCCAAATTTAGACTTTAACATATGATGTACCATGTCCGAACGAACTCTCTCAACACCCAACTGCGTCAAACGATGAGGTGCTTTACGAATCCCCGTGACGTCATCTCTCTGAATTTGACCCATCTCTCGAAGTTGTTTGCAGCCTAGGGACATGTGTGGTAATTTCATATTCGACCATTGTGCTAAATCAGAAACAGTTGCAGGCCCATCCATTAAACAATGCAAGATTTTTCGATGAGTACGGCTGCGAATCGGGCGGATTGTCATGAATTCCCCTCTTTCCAATAATTATTCGCAATAATTTACAGTATATATAAGTTAAATAGATTTTTAGTTACATTTAGTTACAGATTTCCTCTGGAAGTTGTAGAATTTAACTTACATTATGAGTCTAAATGTAAAAATAACACCGATATTTATCAGATTTATGTAACAACTTCGTTCATGAAGAGAGTAACGGTTATATGAGTAGCCTCGCTCCTCAGAAATATCAGGTGCTGAGTTCAGTAAATGGTAAATCTAGAGGAGGAATAACGATATGAAAACAACACGAATTCGAGAAAAAATCAAGAAATATTTGAATGACAGACCTAGAAATACCGCTGAAATACTCGAACACATCAACTCCTCCATGCGCCATGGAACCACGAGCCAACAACTCGGAAATGTTCTCTCAAAAGACAAAGATATTGTGAAAGTCGGCTATATCAAGCGTTCAGGCATCTTATCAGGCGGCTATGATATCTGTGAATGGGCTACACGAGTTTGGGTCGCAGAAAATTGCCCTGAATGGGTTGAAGGAAATCCAATTGTCATGGGGCCTGATGGTACGTTCACGACCCATGTTGAAAATGAATCATGAACCGTAGCGATCAACCTACTATCGTCCTCATCCGCGGTCCATCTTGTTCTGGTAAATCATCACTTGTTCAAGAGATTGTCTTAGAGCATCCTAACGCAGTTGTTTGCTCAACAGATTCATACTTTAACATAAATGGGACCTATGTGTTTGATAAAAATCGCCTCAAAGAATATCATCAACTTAATCTAAAACGATGCTTAGACGCCATGGATGAAGGTGCACCGTTGATTGTGATCGATAATACAAACATCCTTCCTTGGGAAATGTGTCCCTATGTATCTGCATCTATTGAGAAACATTATGCTCTTGAGATAATTTCAATGCCAACTTTGGACCTTCAAACTCTCCTCGGTAGGAATGTAAAACGAAAAAATACTGGTAAATTCATACCCTCCGAAATAATACAACTCCATGTTGAGACTTATGATGAATCAATCGATGTCGATGAGTTGAAGCGGTGGTGTTTATCGAATCAACGCTAATTGTTTTCGAATATTGCCATTGCATCATCTACACTTGCTCCACCGCAAATAATTGCGTGACAAGCTGCTGTCATTCGCACCGCTTCTTCGGTTTCTTTTTGATGGATGTTCCTTCCAGTTGCAGCGCCACGGCAGCCTGAGATGTTTACTTGGTCATGAAGGCGTTGCAAGAATTCTCGAGGGGGAAGCGAGCCTCCTCCTGAACAAATAATGCCAGTACGGCCTGCTGCTTCAACAGCGATTTTGAATGATTCCGGTTGTGTCATACCATCCCATGCCCTTGGATAGTTGACTTTTGCAAAGTCTGCACCGATGCATGCGGCAACACCGGCGGCACCAGAGATTAACTGAGGGTCTTTTTCATCTTCGACAGCTTTGCCTCTAGGGTACATCCAAACGACTGAAATCATACCAAGTTCGTGTGCCTGACGGATAAATTGTGCTGCCTCGGTAAGCATTTCGTGCTCAAATTCAGATCCGATGTAAATTGTATATCCGATGCCAACAACATTAATTCCATTGTGAACCAGTGACATGACATCGTCCATATCCCACATCGATTGTGAGATAGGGTCTCGTTGTTTTGTTTTGACAACATGTGATTTTGAGTTTAGTTTCACCAAGTAAGGAATTTCAGGAAAATCTCGAGCATACATTGAGATGAGCCCAAGTTGACCTGCTAGCACACCTATCGTCCCTTCTTGGTGAGCACGGGCTCCGATTTCAAAGAGGTGCTTTGGGTCATTTGATGAGAGGGGGATGTTTTTTCCGCCATCATAAAAATCATCATTGAGGTGCTCTATCTTTTGATCACAAGCAAAGAGGTTCATTGAACCGGTGCCGTTCGTTGCGGCTCTCATGTTATCCAAATACGTTTCAATTAATTCATCGGGCACATCAGCGGGAACAGAAACATCCATGTTGCCAACTCCGAATCATCATTGACCAGTAAAGTTCGCTACCCGCTTTTCGACGTATGCGGCGATACCTTCTTTTGCATCCGAACTATTGAACAAAGCTGCTTGTAGTTCACGCTCTAGTGCAAGGTGATACTCAAATGGAATTTCTGGACCAGTTTGGCACGACCGCTTGATGTTACCAACGGCTTTGACGGCTTTGTTTGGTAGGGTAAATTGCGAACACCAATCGAGAATGTCTCTTCTGAAGTCTTCAGGGGTGCCTTCCCAGATGTGATTAATGAGGTTGAGTCCATGTGCGTCTTCAAATGACCAGAGTTCACCGGTAACCATCATTTCGAGTGCTTTTGCCTTTCCAACGAGTCGAGTTAGTCGTGCAGTACCGCCGGTACCCGCAAGAACACCGAGGTTGATTTCCGGCAAGCCGACTTTTCCAGCATTCTTTCGTGCAATTCGAATGTCAGCGGCCATGGCTATTTCCAGACCCCCACCAACAGCGTGGCCGTTGATAGCACAAACAACGAGTTTTGGTGTTTGTTCGAGCCTTGAAAGAGTCTCATTGGCGTGAAGGCAGAAATTGTACTTGAATCCTGGAGTTACGCTGTTGAGCATTTGAATTGAGGCTCCTGCAGAGAAGAACGATGCACCGTTTCCAGTGAGGATAATACAAGTGACATCGTCGTCGAATCGTGCTTTGACAATGGCCTCGTCGAGGTCTCGCATCATTTCATGGGTGTACGTGTTCGGAGAGCGGTCGCTTGATTCAGTGAGTGGTTTCCCCGCAGAATCTGAGCAAAGTTCGATAACGGCAATTCCGTTTTCGGTTACGCCGTAGTTCACAAGTTTGTTTGCAAGAGGTTCGAGTTTGAGTCCATATAAGTCGCTCATACCCCAATCCACTTGGATAGGTGTTAAGAAGAAATCGCTGATGTTTCTTGCCCCTCACCCTCGGCTGTACTCGTAAAGGAGACATGGCCTCCCCCTCGTCGCACAATTTCCCAACGTGCTTTGACCTCGAGTGCTTCTTTGCTTTGCTCCCAATTGTCTCTAGATTTTGCTTTCCTAAATGGTAGTCTCAAAGGACGGGTTGGGCCTTGCATTCTTTTGAGCATAAATGGAGATGTGATGAAGAATACGAGACTCTTGAACAAACTTGGCCGAAAGAGGCGTCCAATCCATCTCAGTCCATCGCCGCTTTTCTTTTGGTCACGCATCCATTGTTTGCACATGCGTTTGAATGTCCTGTCGCCTACACGGTTCATGAGCCAACGATTCGCAACGCTTGTCCGAACATACGGAAGGAGTTGTCGCCGGACTTCCTTTTCGTAGGGTTTGCCTCCCAGCATCTCCTGTGCAGCCAAAACTCCTGACCAGACAGCCATTCGCATTCCAAATCCCCACATAAAATCTTGAAGACCACCAGATTCTCCAACAAAGTGTTGACCTGTTTCAGGAATGGTGTAGTGGCCGTTAAGTGTGAAGTCACCTTTCCCCCCAACCCGTTTGATTGGTTTCATGTCAATGTTAGGGTAAAGCCGCTCATAACATGCGATTGTTTCATTAAGAAAACGTTCACTCTTCCTTTGTTTTCTCCATAGACATGTGCAAATGAGGCCAACACCATCGATAATGATCATGTAACTGTATGCACCGGGAGCGAGTTTGTCGTTCAACTGGAATGCAATGTGGTTTGGGTGTGCTGTGTGAAAGATTTCTCCAAGGGCTAGAGCAGAGGTATCCTTTGGGCCACATGCAACTATATCTGCCTCCTTTTCTTCTATTCTAGATTTGTAATGTAGTGTTGCTCCAGCTTCAATAGCCATGCGTTTGAAGGCTTGGTCGATGGTGTGATCGGAGGTACCCCGTTCGACGATACGGTAAGCGACACCATTGGTTTTCGCCTGGGAAATTTCGTCGTCAGGATGGATAAGGTCAACCACAGAAAACGATGTCGATTTGAACGAAGTCGAATCGAACCCCCATGATTCGAGTTGGTCAAAGAAATCCTCATCCATACTCCAGTTTTCAAGAGCTTGAAAATCACCGTCAAAACGTGCTCCTGAATCTGCACGAATGTCGTGAACATGCACTTCTTTTCCCGCACGGGCTAGAAGGGTGGCGGCAGCTAGACCAGATAGTCCAGCACCCATGATTGTGATGGAATCCTTGCCGCCCATGTCCATGGTAACGAAGCGAGAGGTTTGAATGATGCGTTTCCTTCGCATCACTGTGAGTGGACAAATCCTTGTCGTTGAGGCAAAAGATTCTCTTGACGCAGAATCTCTTCGTCAGCAAATGGATTTGGAAGGCTGCGGGGCAGTTGTAAGTTTTCTTGGTATAACGAGGTCGATGGAGGGAGAGCATGAAGTCTACCGTTTGGAATTCGATGCTTGGGAAGATAAACTCTCAGGTGTACTGCACCGTCTTGCCTCAGAGGCGATTGAAACCTTTGGCGTGCTTTCCGTAGCCTTAGCCCATCGAATAGGTAGCGTAGCAGCAAATGAACCAATTGTTGCAATACACGTTGGGAGCGCTCACAGAAAAGAGGCGTTTGATGCATGCGAATGGCTCATCGATACATTGAAGATTCAAGCACCTCTGTGGAAGAAAGAGGTTACTTCAGCAGGTAGCACGTGGAAGGAGGGACTTGGTTGAGCGAAGACAAATCTGTAGACATCGAAGCGGTCGTTCGTATTCATGAAAAAGAAATACTCTATCGGAAAGCTGTGGCAACAGGGCTACTTCATCTAAAAATTACGACAAAAGAAGCCATAGAATCTGGGGCTGTGAAAAAAGGCGATGTGATTCAAGCCTCGACGATTGCAGCAATCCAAGCCGTCAAAGAAACCCCACGTATTATTCCACACTGTCACCCAATTCCGATCGAAGGGGTCAACGTAGAGTGGATTTGGGAAGGTACGAATTTGCGATGCACAGTCACGGTCGAGGCTATGTACAAGACTGGTGTTGAAATGGAGGCACTCACAGGGGTTTCTGCAGGTTTGCTCTGTGTCTTTGATATGGTCAAATCATACGAAAAAGATGAGCAAGGACAATACCAAAAAGCACGGCTGGAACAGATTCACGTCGTCTCGAAAATCAAGCAATAATTCATCCATCCAAGATAGATTTCTTCGAACAATCTTCTAAGAAATGAACCGTTGAGTTCATGGGCGTTATTCGTTTGGTTCAATCATGGGAACAACATCAGACCTTAGTGAGGCATTTCTCAACGCTGTTGAGCAGGCAGCGATTGCTTGTGGTCCTTGGAAAGGAAAAGGAGACAAAAATGCTGCTGACCAAGCAGCCGTCGAGGCGATGAGAGCATGTTTTGACGAGGTTCCATTCGACGGTAGGGTTGCCATTGGTGAAGGTGAACGGGATGAAGCACCAATGTTGTACATCGGGGAACAATTGGGCTCGATGGTAGGTATGCCTAACGCAACACAAATTGATATCGCTGTTGACCCGCTTGAATGTACGAATAATTGCGCCTATGACAGACCAAATTCAATAGCCGTTCTCGCCGCTGGCCCTCGTGGAACGTTGCTCCACGCCCCTGATTGTTACATGGACAAAATTGCAGCAGGCAAAGACCTCGAATCCCATATTTCGCTGGAGGGGGGTGTGGCTTACAATCTTGAACAGATTGCACATGTGCGGGATAAACCTCTGAGTGAAGTGAAAGTCGTCAGCCTTGACAGAAGTAGGCATGAAGAATTGTTTCGCGAAATACGAGGGGTTGGTGCTGACCTGCACCTGCTTGGCGATGGTGATGTATCGGGTGCGATTTGGGCTGCTAAAGATGACGGCCCATTCGACGTTCTTTTGGGCATCGGTGCTGCACCCGAGGGGGTAATTTCAGCAACAGCCATCCTTGGATTAGGTGGGATTTTTGAAGGACGTCTCGTGTTTCGAAATGAAGAAGAAGAGCAACGAGCGGTGCATATGGTCGGCGACGACCTTGAGCGATTGTGGACCGCAAAAGATCTCTGTCAAAGCACGAATTCGATTTTTGCTGCAGCAGGTGTCTGCGATGGATATCTTCCAGGCGTGGTGCTTTCTGACCGAGAAGCGACAACGACATCAGAACTGATTGATGTGGAGACTGGACGTGTAACTCAGCGTGTCAAATCTCACGAACTTTAGGCGAAGGATATGGCACAGCTGGTCAGAATTGAGGTTCGATTACCGGAAGGTCACTGGGCTGGTGATGTTTCCCGTCAAAACCCGTCAGGGACGCTCCGCATCGAAGAACATATGCCTCTGTCCAGAGGGCGTGGCATGGCAAAATGTTGGAGCGACCTTGATATGAGTTCATCCATCAACGACCATGCCGGTGTCGACTCCCTCAAGATACTCTCGGAACATAATTTCAGCGTTGACATCGTGGCTGGTGGAGGAGGGTTCTTGAAACCTCTTCGAATGACTGGCGTTGTTCCAAGAACACCCTTTGAAATTCGAGATGGATGGGTTGAATGGCACATTGAATCTTCAAAAGAGGCATTAAAAGAACTCTTTCGATTGTTCGTTGAAGATTCAATACCTTACCGCTTGCTCTCAACACGTCAAAACTCCAGTCGTCTGCTCACGCCAAGGCAAATGGAGGTGTTTGAGTATGCTCTGAAAAATGGATATTATGACGTACCTCGAAGGATTACATTATCTGAACTTGCAGAGAAACTCGGGGTTGCAAAATCAACGCTTTCAAGTCAACTTCAGCGAATTGAATCTGGGGTTATGTTTGCATTTAAAGACGACATCAGGAAACAAAGTACCTAACATGTTCGCACGAACATGTTCGTAAAGGGTATAAGGGACACCCTTGTCTCCCGTCACTATGGACAACCTTCCGCAAACATGGGACGAATGGATTTCAAACTTCAACGATTGGCAAGACCGAGTAGGATTCAAGCGAGAATGGCTCGGTGACTTCGACCTCTCCATCCAATTTGATTGGGACAGAGCAGGCGACACTATTGAATTTGGTGACTTCAAAGGACAGCGCAAATGGGAGCGATCGCTCCAAGTCCCCCATCAGAGTATGCGAGACGCTCTCGTCACTCTCATTACAGTACAAGGTGACACAGAATTTGCCTCAGTTGAGCAACAACGACACCTTTTAGCAACCGCACCAACAGACTACGACAGGTATGCAGCAGCGAGAATCATGGCAGAAGAACAACGTCACGGCTGGCAAATGGCTTACCTTCTTATGACATACTTCGGACAACAAGGACGAAGAGAGGCTCAAAAGTTGCTCGAAAGAAATGCACAGGACGGCGACCGCTTGCTCGGTGCCTTCAATCGCCCAATGCCACACTGGCTCGACTTCTTCTGCTACACGATGTTTGTCGACAGAGATGGTAAATTCCAACTCGGTATGCTCTCAACTTCTGCATTCAAGCCTCTTGCGGCATCCATGGGTCCAATGCTCAAAGAAGAGTCATTCCACCTAGGAACAGGTTCCAACGGACTCCGAAGAATCATCAAAGCAGGTGTTATTCCTCTTGATATGCTTCAGCGATACATCAACAAATGGGTTGCAACCGCCCACGACCTTTTCGGTGTCGATGAATCTTCTTCTGCACACTGGGCATATGTTTGGGGTATCAAAGGTCGATGGGACGAGCGAAAGAAACTCGAAGGTGAAATCGAAGTGGACAAAGAAACATTGAACGAAGAAGCACGAGGACATTACCACGACGAAATTGAAGGAGAAATCAAGAAACTCAACGGTTATCTTCCAGAAGGTGCCGCACCACTTTACATCCCTCATGAGAATTTCAACCGTGAAATTGGACCAATGAAAGGAAAACGTTTCTTTACTGACGGAACAGAGTTCACAGGCTCAGACGATGACTGGGCAACCTACGTCAGCGAACATCTTCCGACATCTGATGATGAAGCTGCACTTATCGATTTATTCAAGCAGCAATGGGTTGCAGAAAAGCCATTGACGCCAAAGCAAATCGAATCAGGCATTGGCGCAACCGCTTGAGTGGTGATCTCGTGATTCCCGTCTCGCTTTACGGGGTCGACGCAGAGATGTGCGAGCGATTCTATGATGCATTACCTACATTGGTCGACGATGCGTATGAAGACCAAACGTATATTGACGCACTCTATGCAATTCAAGACGAGCGAAGTATCGAGCATATTCGTATTTCAGATATGTGGTCAAACAGGGCTCCTTATGCTTGGCCAGAAGATGTTGAAACAGAAGTCGAAATGGTGCTCAAAACCGTTTCCTATCCCGATGTATCACTTCTAGAGCATTTGCTCACACTTGATGACGTGGATGCTCAACGGGTTTCAGAGTGGATGCACTTTTCCACCAACGTCTATCCGATTTATTCAGACAAAGCATGTGCTACACTAACAAAAATGGGCTTACCCACCCCATACAAACCTGGCGATATCGCAAGTTATGGCCTGTATGTATCAAGAATTGAAGGCTTAAAAATACACGCTCCTGCGAAAGGTTTGCCTGAAATTGGGCTTCCTCGGTCGAGGATGATTCAACTCGGCCTGGAGCGCTTTGCATGAAACAATTTCTCGTTCACTTGAAATTGTTTATCGTTGCGATGATTTGGGGGTTTGGTTGGCCAGCAGGAAGAATTGTCGCCCTCGATGTGCCACCAGTTTTGGCTGCATGGATTCGATATATCATTGCAGTCGCCTGCTTCTTGTTCTACATTAAAGTCACAGGCAAATGGCAATTGCCCACAAAAAAGCAATGGAAGGGACTTTTTCAAATCGGATTCTTCTCGACATTTCTTTATCAACTCTTTTTCATGTTTGGGATGGGCCGTACGGCAGCGGGTGATGCTTCATTGATGATCACCCTCAACCCACTTTTCACTGCAGTTTTAGCGTCGTTATTTATTCATGAAGCATTTACAAAAAGGCACGCTCTTGGTGTTGGATTTGGTTTCACTGGCGTAGCCATCTTGTTCTTTGCATCGCCAAACACCGACCTCGATACATCTGCTCGTTGGTTGGGCAATGGCTTCATCGCATGTGCAGCACTATCATGGGCTGCATCGTCAATTCTAATGAAGAAAATGATGCTCGGTGACGACCAAGAAAAAGGTCTGTCACCTTTGATTCTCACAGTCTGGTCATCAGTGACAGGTCTGCTTTTCCTCTCACCGTTTGTTGCGTTTGAAACCATTCAAAGCGGTACCTTTCATGGACCGTCGATTGATGCTTGGTATGGGATTGTGTTCCTTGCCATCTTCTCGACGGTTGTTTCCTATGTCTGGTATGCCGATGGAATCATCAAGATTGGTGCTGGAAAAGCGGCATTGTATGTGTACCTCATTCCCCCATTTGGCATTCTTGGAGGGTACGTTCTATTGGATGAACAACTCGGATTTTCGCTTCTTTTGTCATTTTTCCTCATCGTGAGTGGCGTAGCCATCGCACAGAGCGAGAAGCATCATGAACAAGGACCAGCCACACTAGAACATGGCAATTGAACGAGTCGCAGTCATCGGTGCTGGAACAATGGGAGCAGGCATAGCACAGGTATGCGCACAAGCAGGTTGGACCACTTCACTTTTTGATGCGTACCCCGAGAGTCTTGACAAAGGTATGCAACGAATTGACGCTTTTTGGAACAAAGGAATCGAACGAGGCAAGACGACGCCTGCTCAAAAAAGTGAATGGCAAAACAATCTTCGGGCAACTGGTGAAATGGAAGATGCCGTTGCAGACGTAGATCTTGTCATTGAAGCTGTTCCAGAGATTCCCAAATTAAAGCAAGCGGTTTTTTCACAATTGGATGAATTGGCCCCGCAGCATGCTGTTCTTGGAACGAATACCTCCTCCTTATCCATCGACATGATCGCTCAAGCGACATCAAGGCCGGAAAAAGTGATTGGAATGCATTTTTTTAATCCTGTACCAATCATGCAATTGCTTGAACTCGTGAAGCACGAAACGACGAGTCAAGCAACAATTGATTTCGCTCAGAGTGCAGCAGAGATAATGGGAAAAACCTCAATTCTTGTCAAAGATGTCCCAGGATTTGCAACTAGCCGGTTGGGTGTTGTCTTGGGCAATGAAGCCATTCGAATGTTAGCAGACGGAGTTGCGAGTGCTGAAGATATCGACACGGCCATGGTTCTTGGATACAAACACCCGATGGGCCCTCTTCGATTGACGGATTTGGTTGGACTCGATGTTCGTCGAGATATTCTTCTCAATCTTCAACGCTCTTTCAACGACGACCGATATGCCCCTCACCCTCTTCTTGAGCAAATGGTCAGTGAGGGTAAACTCGGGAAAAAATCGGGTCAAGGATTCTTTGAATGGTGAATATTGTTTTTCTAAAATATAAACGATTTGATGAGGTATGGACTTCCGAAGTTAACCTTTAGAACAATGAAAGAGATTTCAACAATAATCATTGAGAATATCTCATGGAACATTATTTCTTTTTGAGAAATGAATCCACTCCGTCTTTGAATTCCTGTGTAATTCCAGCAGCTTCGATGAGTGTTTGCTCATGTTTCAAATGTGTCTCGAAATCATGGTCAGCGTGAACATGTAGAAGGTGCTTTGTCGCTTCTTTGGTGTGATTGCCCCACTGACTCCAATGCTTTGCAAGGCCGATAGCGGTTTCAAGTAATGCTCCATCATCACTGACGAGCACATCAATGGCTCCGAAGTCACGAGCTTCACGGGCTGTCCAAATTTCGTTTTGAAGAAAGAATTTCCTTGCAACCTGCTCACCGACAAGACGTGGAAGAAGCCAAGTTGTTCCTCCGTCAGGTGAGAGGCCCATACTCGCGTATGCTGCTGCAAATTTTGCTTTAGGTGAAGCGATGCGTGCATCACAAGCCAATGCTAAACCAAGCCCACCGCCTGCTGCTGCACCGTTGACTGCTGCAACGGTAATCGTCGGTGATTGTCGCATTTTTACGATGAGTGGATGAAGAATGTTGGTCAAATCTCGAATAAGTTGCGGTGCTTCATCTGCCTCAATGGAAGCTTGGAAGGCATTGATATCCGCTCCCGCAGAGAAAAACCGTCCTTCGCCTGTAATGACGAGCCCTTTGATGTTTGAATCTCCAAGGGCGTTGTTGATGGCATCAGCGATGACAGGAAGAGATGCTCGAGAAAATGACTGACTCGCCATCGAACCAGTCAATGTTAGAAGTCGAATGCCATCTTCGAAATCCTCAGTATGCACGGTCATGGTCAACCCTCAAAGTTTGACGTTGACATTCTTCACTCGAGTGTAAAATCTGAGTGCTTCTTGACTTTGCTCGACACCAATTCCTGATTGTTTCCACCCGGTGAAAGCGGTTTGTGGGAAGGTGATAGGGTATTCATTGATTGATACCATGCCACATTGTAGGTCACGTGCAAATTTATGTGCACGACTGAGTTGATTCGTCCATACGCCGTTCAAGAGGCCAAATTCGGTGTTGTTGGCCATAGCAAGTGCTTCCTTGTCTTCACTGAATGTCGTCACTGCGAGAACTGGTCCAAATAATTCATCTTGGAACAAGAAATGTTCGGGTTTGACACCGGTCACAACCGTTGGTTCCATGAAGCAACCAACCCCTTCAATTGCTGAGCCACCAAGGACAACCTCGCCTCCTTCTGCAAGCCCCTTTGCGAGTTTTTCCAAAACTTCGTCCCTATGAGATGTGTGAACGAGACTTCCCATACGAACACCTTCTTCCATACCCGGTCCAACCTTCCATGTGGAGATTTCATCGCATACGGCTTGAACCAAGTCGTCGTGTACGGATTCATGAACGAGAAGACGAGATCCAGCCCAGCACATTTGACCGGCATTCATGAAGATTCCAAAGCAAATCGCTTTAGCAGCATATTTCAAATTGGCATCTTCAAATACAATGTTTGCGCCCTTACCACCTAATTCCAGAGTAATCGGAGTGAGGTGTTCACTTGCTGCAGCCATGACTTGTTTTCCGGTTGGGACACCTCCTGTGAGCACAATCCCATCAACACCCTTGTGGCTCGATAACTGTTGACCAATTTTTGACCCGGAGCCTGTGATGACCTGAACAACATTTTCCGGTAAACCGACTTCTGCCTCCTGCATTGCCTTCAACCATGCAAGCAACGACAATGGTGTCCAAGACGCCGGTTTGGCAATCACAGTACAACCTGCTGCTAATGCAGGAGCGATGGAGCGTAGGGCAAGTTGCAAAGGAAAATTCCAAGGGACAATGTGTGCAGTTACTCCGAGCGGTTGCCGAAGCGTGTAGTTTAGGCGTGAACCTGGGACAGGGATGGTTGAGCCTTCGATTTTATCGGTTAATCCAGCAAAATATTCGAGTGTCCATGCTCCATAACGAATCTCGGAAAGAGCTTCCCTGAACGTTTTTCCATTATTTGTCGACTCGATGGCAGCCAATTGTTTTGCTTGTCCGTATGTTGCTTTTGCCATTCGATTGAGCATTCTTCCTCGTTCAGCAGGATCCATCAGAGCCCACTCTTTCGATTGAAAAGCAGCCCTTGAAGCCGCAATGCATTGTTCAACATCTTCTGGACTTGCCATTGGAATGGTAGCGATAACTTCGGATGTCGCAGGGTTAGTGACCTCACTTATTTCACCGTTTGAGGATGACTGCCATCCACCAGAAATGTACATCAATTCATCGTTCATGAGCATACGAATGAGAAGGACTTCAAATTGTCATCGGTTGAAGTTATTGCCGTATTCAGAGAATTGTTGAGCCATTGGGCATCGATGCATCACACTCAAGCAAATGAACGGTCCCATCGGCTTCGAGAGCTCCCAAGATCAAGAATTGACTAACAAACCCACCCGGAAGCACCTTTTCACCAAGATTGATTGCACCGACGACTTTTCGGCCCAAGAGTTCGTGTATTGAATAATTTGTAATTTGTGCAGAACTTTGTAAACGCCCGACAACATGGCCAAAATCAACTGTAATTTTGTACGACGGCTTTCGCATTTGAGGATAGTCTTCAACATGAATGATGGTTCCTGTTCGCATATCCACCGATAAAAACTGGTCAAATCCGATGGCATCTTTTCGTGGTAATTTCTCAGGAGCGTATGGTAATTCGTTTGAATCAATGGTATGGCTCATGGGTTGGGCAAGAGGCATTAAAGTTTCAATCTTGAGTTTTGAGGTTCATATTGCATAATCCTCATGTGCTCATCCATCACATCGAGACCATGGCAGTAGAGAGCACGAGACAAGACACATCGGTCGGGTCTGGTGGCTACCGGCCTCGACTATTGTTAATCGCAGGTGCAACAGGCACAGGCAAATCAACGGCTTCAATCAAAATTGCTCAACGGGAAGGATTTCAGCGAATTGTCTCCACAGATAATATTCGCGAAGTCCTTCGAAGTGTGGATGTAGACGAATCCAATCTTGCATTACATCGCTCCTCGTATTCACTCGGTGAAACAAAAGAGCCCGTTCAAGATTGGCTTGATACTTGTCAAGTCTTGGAGGAGGCCATTCTCGCGACCATTGCAAAATCACGAAGAGAAGGTTTTGATCTTGTCATCGAAGGCGTTCATATTGTGCCAAGTGAACGTATACTAAGGTCGTGGACGGAATCAGGCGGTTTTGCAATGGGAGTTGTTATGGTCGTACATGATGAAAATTTACATCAAGGGATGTTTGTTGAACGAGAAAAGAACACCTATCGAAAAGCAGAGCGTTACATTGCAAATTTGCAGAGAATTCGTTCCATTCAAGATGGCCTTATCGAACGTGCAAAAATAGCAAATTGGCCTCTTGTTGACCCTCATAGAGTGGATGATGATGTTGAAAGAATCATCACTTTGTTTCGAAGGAAACAAGCAGATGAAGAATCCACATCATAATTTAGGAAATCGTGATGGTAAAATCAACATCGATTTGCATCATGACATGTTGGTCCGAGACACCAAGTTCCCCAGATACAAGAAATTCATTGTTTCCTAAAGAAGTGGCTACGAAGTCCAACAATTTGATTTCAACACCGCGAATTTCGCCATGATGGAGGAGGTCATTCTGGGTGGAATCAAGAGCGAGAAGAATCGCTTCATCCGTATCAACTCCCGCATCGACCCAAACATTCGTTCTGTGTTCAACAAGAAGAGGGAGAATGTCGACGACTTCTGAAGTCGTATCTAATACAGCGTCTGAACTAGGTTCATGTGGTAATGAAAGTCCAGCAACTTTGACACCAAAAACGGCCATCGACAGCAGAGACATGAGCAAAACGATGCCTGTTGCAAGGAGCATTTGGGCGAAATCATCGCCTTCAATAGAATGAGAGCGCGTCTTCATGCCGTGCCGCCCCCTCTGCTCCATACGTCGAGTGTTACAGTCCAAATATCACCGTTTACATTGAGTAATCTGTGCACTGAAATCGTATTGCCATATGGATTTCCAACCGTTCCGTAAGGAACAGACATTGAACTATCCTTTGCCAACCAGCAATTTGCTTCCTTTCCCGATGCAATCGCACTCTGTAGCAGTGTGCAAGCCTGATTCAATTCACCTTCTCCGAGGAGTTCATGAAGTCTGCTGTCCCCTTCTGTAACAGGGTCAAGTCCCAAGCCATAATTCAGGCTATCCTCAGCTGCAAGTTCTAGCGAAGCATCAAATGCAACCGATTCAGCATCTGGGACCTGAACTCGAATGAGGAAGGTAGCAGACATAAAGAAAAGCCAGAAGAGCGTCAACATCTCAAGAATATGGACTTGGCCTCTTTCATCAGTGTTCAATCAACTTCACCCCCAGCTGATTGGTTGGGGAACGAAACTACCTGTATTGGGGGCTAAACTTGGAATTTCTGTGACGCCAATGAGGTCGTTTGAGAATGCAATGATATTGAACACGACCAGTGCGACCATAATCATTAATCCAGATTGCTTAAATCCTGCACTGAAGCGACCTTTGGCCATTAATCCAGCCATTGAACCGTTGCCCAATGCTTGCATGGTCACACCATAATAGAAGACGGTCAAGAAAAACAGAGGGTCGACATTTCGAATCGACATGTTTCCAATCGTCTGTCCACCACTGTCACCACCATCTTCACCACCTGAATTGGAGTTTGCAATGGCAGGAATAAACACCTTTGCTAGAACGACGATAACACCGAGGAAAACGAAGTAAGAAGTCCAAATAACTGCAATGTATGAACCAATGGCACGATTTCGTTCTGCTTCAAGGAATTTAATTTCACGGGAGTCGTTTGCAGCGGTTACGAGAATATCTGAAATTTTACCACCCGCCTTGTCCGCTTCTTGAATGAGTGTGATTGCTCTTTTGATAAGTGGAGTTCCTACTCGTTCTGCGAATTGATGGATGACATCTCCAAATTTGATACCCCAACTTAATTGATTCGACATTTTCTTGACTTCATGATTTAATGCACCATATTCGGATGTCGCAAGGGTTTGAACCGCCACCGTCATAGAAAGACCACCTTTCCAGTATTCTGCAAGATCACGAAGAAAATCAGGGAATTTTTCTTCCATTTCGTTCTTTGCTTCCTCAACCTTTTCCCAGTAGTATGAGGCGGGGAAGATAAGTAAGAAGAACGTCAGTCCGAAAAAGTTGAGGAAAATTGTTGGATGGACTTGAGTGATGAAAATATCAACACTAGGTCCAATCCACAGCGATTTGTTGTTCATGTATGTTGGAATGCCGTCAAAGTAGTGAATCGTCATATCAAATTTGACTTCGTACAAGGTTTCACCCTCTACGTTGCTCAAGGCAATGAATTCGTAGAGTTCACCGGCCTCAATATTTTGTAATGTTATTTCACAATCCGTTGATTGACCTGCCGTTCCGTTTTCATAGGCGACGAGGTCTCCGTCAGGATTTCGAATTGCAATCGTATATGTCGTGCCTTGCTTCGCATCGATTGAACAATTAAGCCACATCGGCTGTTCAACAACGGCACCGCCAGTGGCTTCGGCGGGTACACCTGGAACATTGAAATTTTGAGCCCGTTTTGATACATCAGTCCAAGGTTCTGGTTCCCAGGTAATCACATCGGCTTTGTCTTGAAGAATGTTACAAGATTGATTTGCTGCGTATGTGGGTTTTTGATTCGACTTGAAGTAGTCGCCCATCGGTTGTCCTGTAAGTGGGTCTTGTGCTGTAGCACCGCAGTAAATATTGGTAAACATCGGTTCACCATTTGCCGTCGGAATAAATCCTGAATTTGTGATCCAGAATAGACCACTTGTGACTCCGAGGAGAATTGAAAAGAAGAGAATCGTATACAATCTTGTAAGGGTTTTATCATCTTTCGGAAGGTCGAGTTCAACGATGATTTTTTCTTTCTTTTTTGCCATCGTGCCACCTCACATTTCCTGTTCCTTACTGCTTGTGTACACAAGGATGGCGTAAGCGACGTGAATCATTGGAACGAAGCCTAAGACAATGAAGTAGAGCATACTTTCTGACATCTGAGCACCTGAACCAGAAACCCAGAACATAATGACGAGCATGACGATGAGAAACAGTGGCATAGCAACAGCGACCACAATGTACGATTCTGCCAGGAGAGCGATGGATTCGAGGAACATTTGCAATCGAGTACGATTTTCTCTCATGTAATGTTCTGCTCGGTTGAGGAAGTACAATTTGAGTTGACCACCGGCAGTGAGGGTACCGACCATGCCTTGGAAAAACTCGGTGAGCCAAATCGAGGCTGCCCTGTCTACGCTTAGTCGCATAGCGGTGATGAGGTCATAGCCAAGCAATGTAACATCTCTGTAAATCATAGCAGCGTCATCTGCTACATCGCCATAGATGTCTTTATTCATTGCCAAAGATTTGAAAATTTTTGCAGGTGTTGCATTCGCTGCGGACATAGCTGCGGTGTAGGAAGCAGCGTATGGCAAGTACTTCTCAATCATATCCGCTCTTCTTGTCACTTCTCTTTCTGCTCCACCTGAATTGTATTTGAACGCTGCATATGGAACGACGACAACTCCAATAATCACAATGATGTATTTTAGAAACTCTGGGAAGACGCGTAAGGCGTAATCTGGGCAACCATTGCCAGGCAAGGTCTCGTCGACCAAATCGGCATTCCAGTATGCCCAGTCGTAGCACGTTGCGACTGTAGCGGGGTCTTGCATACTTTCGTAAAATGCAATCACGCCGATCTCTGGGATAAAAAAGATGGAAACAAAGCCGAGGGAAACAAAAGTAATGGCAATACAGGTCATGATAACAGTTGACAAGTATACTTCGGGCATAATTGGCATAGAGCCCTTGACGAGGTTATCCGACAATTCTTTGTTATTCCTTGCCCTCTTTTTGACAAATGGGCCAACGACTCTTGTGCAGAACCGTTGCCATAATGTCAATTCCATCTTTGAATCACCTCAATTATCGCAATCCATCAACACGTGCCATAATTTCATGCGGTCGAACGTAGTACTCCGTGACAATTTGTGAAACTTGGTCGGCTTTTCTGATGTCGTTAAGAACCATCCACTCGAGGATTCTTTTTCTTGTTCTCAATTCTCGTCGCATTTCTTCTTGGCTGTAATTGATTTTTACCATAATTTTCTCAAGAACATATGATTTTCCACTGAAGACGAAATCATCAGTCGAGACGTCCCATCGGAACACTTCGTTGGTGATTACTTCCATTGAGTTTGGATCAATGCCGACAATTTCGACGAGTTGTTTTGTTCTTCGCACACGCTTTCCATTGATACGAGTTTGAATCTGAATTGAACATGCTTCAAGTGCAGGCAAGAGAACACGAGGAATATCGATTGGCTTGTTCTCTAATCTGTGCACGAGCGAGGGGACAGAGTCTGCGTGCACAGTTGAATATGCACAGTGACCTGTGGCCATCGCCTGGAACAAAACATATGCTTCAGCACCACGAATTTCACCCACGATAATGTACTCAGGTCGTTCACGAAGTGCTGCCTTGAGAAGTTCGAACTCTCCGATGACACCATCCGACGATTCACCACCAAAACCTTGCCTCGTCAAACCAGGAACCCAGTTGGGTTGAGGGATGTTTACTTCTCGGGTTGATTCAATGGATACAATCTTCATCTGCCATGGAATGAAAACACACATAGCGTTGAGTGTCGTTGTTTTTCCTGATGCTGTACCTCCGACGAAAAGCATTGGCACTTCATTCTGGAATGCAATCCAAAGGTATGCAACCATAAGAGAAGACATTGTTCGAAAAGCCACAATATCTGCTGGTGAAAACGGGTCGTCTTTGAATCGTCGAATACAAAAAGCTGAACCTCGAGTCGAAATTTCGTGACCAAGTTTCATGACAATTCGAGACCCGTCCATCAGCGTTGCGTCAAGCAGTGGTTCAGCAACAGAAATGTGTTTTCCACAACGCTGGGCGAGTTTAATGACGTATGATTCAAGTTCTTCGTCGGTTTCCCAAACAACTGTTGTTTCCACGGACTCAAATTTTCTATGATAGGCGAAAATCGGGACATTCGTTCCGTCGAGTGAGATGTCCTCAACGTTCACATCGTTCATGAGAACATCCATGAGGCCGTAACCAATCAAATCACGTCGAATGTAATAGAAAATCTTTGATTTTGATTTCTTGTTGATTTTCATACCATAGGATTTGATGACTTTATCCATTGCAGTTCGAATATAGGCTTCTGGATTTGCATCGATATCTTCAATGTTCGCCGTGAGTGAACGAATGAAAATGTCCAAGATCTCATCACGTTGTTCCTGTTCTTTTTTGGTCATTGGTGGTTCAATAATTTGGTAAATGATGTTCAGCGTTTGCTTGTCACGTACGATTCGAGCAAATGCATGGGGGGGCATAACGGGATATTTGTCGAGTTCATCATACTGTGCTTGTGGCTTTTTGCGTCGTTGTTGACCTTCACCTTTTTTCCTTGCCATGCTGACGCCCTCCCCTAACCATGTTAGTTCACTCAATACCCGACTATAACACTTAGGTGTTGAACTTAAGAAAGAGGGGCTGAAATAGGTCATTCTTTCAGTTTTCAACCTTCACTCCAATTGAATTCAACCAATCGAATACGTGGTTTGAAAATTCTTCGAGAGACCCGTCGTTTCCAATGGTTTCATCAGCATTCTTGAGTAAGATGTCAAGCCCCCAACCGATTTCACGTTGATTTCGTTGTTCAAACTCTTCTCTACTTCCGTCTTCAGACCTGCCTCTTTTTTGGATTCGTGCGAATCGAATGTCCTCATTTGTGTCGATTGCTACAGAGATAAAATCTTCACCCCATTCATTTTGAAACACATCAAATTCATCTGTCCCTCTCATTCCTTCGATGAGAACGACGTGGTGACTTTGGAGCAATTCGTTGACCGCCTCAACCAGCCTCACTGCAAGGACATTTTTCCCGAATTTCATTCGCATATCGTGAGCGACTTCTCCGAAAATGGATGGAGATTCTTCAAGGCCTCGTATATGAACTTCTCTTCGAACCATATCACCCATCGAAAGGATTGGGATGTGGTGTTCAGCCAATATTGCAGCAAACTCTCCCTTGCCTGAGCCGGGCATACCGCATACTGCAACCACCTTGCCCATGGAAATCCCTGATGTCGATAGCCTTTGAAAATACCCCTTGGAAGGTGAGTTTGGATGAGCCTTCTCATCAATTTGAGAATTCAGCTTTACCCCAACGGCGATCCATCAATTTCCACAAAAATGCAGAAGCAAACAGCAAGAAAATAGAGATGCCTATCATACCAAAATACCCTTGTTGGACCATTGTTTCATCATACATTTGAGCAGTTGCAGCAAGGCCACCTTCAGATGTTCTCTCCCACCAATTACCGTAAAGGGAAACATCGCCTTGTGTAAACGAAAGCAAAAATAAACCAAGGAGTGGAAGAACCGTTCCTATCCAAAACCATATCATAATCGAAGCGTCAAATATGGCTCGATTTGGACGTAATCCCATTAAAAATGCGGTAAGGGCTACGATGTAAATCGAATTCGCAAGCATCACAATAATACTTGTTGGAAGCGAAACCCACTCGTCAAGTCGCCAAGCCATAAGGACGATGAAAATGAGAGAAATCCATGATGTGGCGAGGAAATACACCACAACTTTTGCTCGTATGAGGTCTGGAACTTTCATCGGTAGTCCATTCATAAAATCTGGAGAATCGAGAATGGTTAGCCATGAATAGAAATTGAACCCAAAAAAGCCCAAAAAAGGTGCATAGGAGAGGAGATTGATGGGTATGGGGGCTTCTGCAAAGTCAATGAGCCATGCCATACCGAGAAGGACAAGAAGCGGTATAGAGTACGAAACAGTCATTTTTTTGATTGAGCCACTACGAAATAAGTCGACAAATTCCTTTGCAACGAGAAGTCGAATCGTGCCTTTCCCAAGGAATCCTAGTCGATTGTAGGCAGGGGTTAGTAGATCGCCTTTTTGAACAACATGCACATCAAAGTCGTCACGGATCAAAATCGAAGCAAATGCACCAATGAAAACAGAAGCACCAAGGGCCAAGAACAATGGGCCAATGAATTGATTTTCTTGAATGTACATTCCCCACAATGCATGATTCAGATTGAAAATACCAGTACCTACACTCAAGGCAAATGCAACAACTGCAAGCGGTGTGAAAAAGGTGAAAGGACGACCAAGCATCCAAAGTGCAGAAATCAGAAACGAAAGAGCAAGACCTTGAGCGAGCGTTGCAACCATTGCCACCCATGTCCAAGGTAGCGACTTCCACAAAAGCGGAGTATTCACACCTCCAATCCCATCGAGGAGGATACCGATGGCCATACCAAGTATGATTGGGCTAAGGATAAGCATAACGTAAAACACGAGGTCTTTGATAAAATATGCAAAATGTGCTATTGAATTGGGCAATGGAAGAAGAGCGGGTGAGGCTAAGAGATAATTTTTCGATGCAGTTCGCTGAATAATCGCGTCTCGTCCCATAAATGCGAAGGTTCCCATACCCAAACTAAACATGAGCAGTGGAGCATGCAAACCAAAACGCAGTTCATTCCACGTAAATGTTTTCGAATCGATATCACTTGTTTGGGCAGCCGAATCTCCAACAAGGAATTGCAAGCCTATCGTTGCGATGGTCGTGACAAACATGAGCATGAGTGGAAATAAAATCATGTGACGCTTTTTTGCAAACTCAAGACTTTTACGCCGTTCCTCATGAAACATGACTTTGAACGTTGCACGAAATGCACTCAAACCTCGCAAAGGTTCGCGAATAATTTGCCCACCGTTGCTGGTTTCAATCGAAACCAATGTTCCAATATCATCAGGAACTTCAGACCAGTCGCGTGATTCGATGTACGTCATCGTCAAGATTATTCCTCCGAATCATCGGTATCTTGACTTCGCTCCACATCTTCAATCGATTTACCTACAAGGCGAATAAAGACATCTTCTAAGGTTTCTTCGGGTGTGAGTTTCATACCTTTGACCGTTCCTGCAGCAAGCACCTTTCCATCGTTAATAATCGCCATGCGATTACAAAGACGTTCTGCCATTTCGAGAACATGTGAGCAAAGAAATATTGTTCCACCTTGTTTGACATGGTCAAGGAGCCACTCTCTGCATTTTCGTTGGTAGATTGGGTCTAAATTTGCAAACGGCTCATCTAAAAAAAGGAGTTTTGGCTTGTGGATGAACGCGCTTGCGAGCATGACTTTTTGTCGTTGACCTTTGGAAAGATCTTTGCACATCGTGTCTTGCTTATCTTCAAGACCAAACCAAGAAATCCAACCGGCTACAGTTTCTTGTAAATCGCTAACTCCACGAAGTCTTGCAACGAATTCTAAAAATTCAACAGGTGTGAGGAACGAAGGAGGCGATTCTGATTCGGGAACAATTCCAATATTGGCTTTGACTTTTTGAGGGTCGTTAACAGCATCGATACCAAGGATTTCGATTTGACCTTTGCTCGGTCGTAGTTGACCTGTGAGCAATTTGATGAATGTCGATTTACCAGCCCCGTTGGGCCCGAAGACACCAAAAAATTCACCCGGGTGAACCTCGACATTCAATGGATGAAGTGCAATAAAGTCTCCATATTTCTTGGCCATATCCTTAGCTTTAACCAAAGGAAGCGAAGGTTCAGGCATGGAGAGACGAGGGAACACGAGGTTTTGATTTCTCGCATTTCTCCATCTCAATAAATCGGTGGCATGATGAACTATATCTTCCTCGCTTCCTTTATGGAGACTCCCCATCACGAATCAGTTACATTTGAGGCGCATAAGGTGAACGAATCATCCAATTTTGTTGTGATGACCATCAATCGACCAGAGAAATTGAACGCATTAAACCAAGAGGTCATGACCGCACTCGTCGAATACTGTCAATTTATCGAGCATCAAGACGATATTCGATGTGTAGTCGTGACCGGTGCAAAACCTCTTCCCGCAGAGGAAGGTAAGAGGGCAAAACCAAACGCATTTGTTGCTGGTGCAGATATCACTGAATTCGTCGATAAAACAAGTCAAGACCGACCAATATTCCCTATGAATGGTTGGGAAGCGTTGTGGAATCTATCAAAACCAACCATCGCTATGGTTGATGGTTTTGCCCTTGGAGGTGGCTGTGAGATTGCATGTTCGTGTGACTTACGAATTGCTTCAACCCGTTCAAAATTCGGTACACCAGAAATCAATTTGGGTCTCATTCCAGGTGGTGGGGGTACGCAACGACTGGCCTCCCTCATCGGTTATGGAAAGACGATGGAAATGGTATACACAGGCGAAATGATCGGTGCAGATGAGGCAAAAGCAATCGGACTCGTCAATCATGTCCTTGAACCAGAAGAATTGGAAGAATTTACCTTCTCTATCGCTTCAACCATCGCCAGTAAATCGTCGCATACCCTCTCAATTGCAAAGAAAGTGATTCGTGCTGCCCTCGATGAGAGCATATCTGAAGGGATCAAAATCGAGGAGGATGAGTTTGCTCTCCTATTTGATACAGATGACAAAAACATTGGTGTTCAAGCGTTCTTGAGTCGTACGGAACCCAATTGGAAACACAAGTGAAGGTTAACAATTCTTTGAGTTTCAGAGCGTTAATCATTCATCATGTCGTCTTTTAGTGCGGCAAGTTGTCCAGATGCTGAGGGTAATGGCGGCAATGGAAGTGGTTTTCCGTCCGGGCCGACAAGCGGAGGCAGAATTTTTCCATCTGGACCAATAATCGGTGCAGGCTCAGCTTCTTCTTTCTTTGAAAGGCTGGCGACCGACTCAAAACCAGCATCAAGAGGAACTCGGATTCGGAGAATGTTTTGCTCGTCCAAGCGGACAAAAGTGCTACCATACGTGCGGCCAGGTTCAAGGATTTCTGGCTCGAGGTGGACAGTCAAACCGTGGTTCGGTTGTTTAAGCAACGCAATAATGTCCTCTCGTGGGTCCGCTTCTTGGTATTTTTGAGAAGCAGCGGTACGAATATCTGCGAGTTGATTTCTTCTTCGAACTTCGATTCGCTCTCGGATTTTGTCATGACGAACTTTTCTTTCTGTAACGGTCACTTGGATGTCAGCCTCTTCAAATGTTTCCGGGCTCACCTCAACGACAAATTCTTCCGCCACGTGCACCTCTTCCACCTCGACGACCACGTCGTTGTCTGGTTCATTTTCCTCGATTCTTGCTTCAATTGCAGCAATTTTCGCCATTTTTCTTTCTCGGAGGGTTTGTTGAGATTCTTCAGATGATGTGATCGGTTCAGGCACTTCTTCATCGTCTTCCTCTTCAAGAACGGTTTCTACCATCGGCTGTGGTTGAATTTGTGGCTGCTGCCTTGGTGCTTGCTTTGGTTGATTACCCAGCATGACCCAAAAAAATGCAAGTCCACCTAAAATTGATATGAGCACCCATTTGTCATTATCGGTGAGATGTCCCGCACTCAAATAGTAAAAGAACACACCAATGAAGGACACAGCGATGACATTTCGAACTGCTCCCACAAGATGTCCCTCCTTACGCATTCCTCCGAGCGTGTGTCTTTATTTATTGTTCACCCCAAGTCGATATTTTTGAGAATTTCCAAAATAGCCTTCTTTCTGTGACTAAAATTATTTTTTTCATCTGAGGAAATTTCTCCGAATGTTGCCCCATGCGTACTTTGAATTCCAGACTCACCAGGGGGTAAAGATTCACCTTTCAAATCCACATCATTCGGGATAAAAATTGGGTCGTACCCAAACCCTTGCTCTCCTTTGATCATCATTGAAATGTATCCTTTACACTCTCCCCTTCCGATATATTGTTCTTCTTTGAAATGGAGCATGGCTACGGCGTTAAATGAAGCACTTCTTAGCGACCTCAATTGAACAGGATTCTCCGATGTGAGGTGCGACAATAACCTGAGAATCCCATCGAGACCAATCGAATCAAAAACAAACGATGAATATGCTCCGGGAAATCCATTAAGAGCATCAATAAACAATCCAGCATCTTCGACGAGGACATTTGGCTCTTCTTCGATATTACGAAGATGAGAAACAGCTTGATTCAGTTTTGCAGAAGAAATTTCAAGTAAATCATCATGTTGAGGCTCAACAAATTCAAATGTTGAAGGATGAAATTGTTTGAGTTCAATACCAAGTTTAGCAAATTCAAGTGATGCTTCCACGAATTTACCTTGATTGCCAGTAACAAACCAAATTGTTTCGGTCATAAAGCCCGCTGGAAGTATGATGTTTTTGAATTGGTAACCTCAATTCTTCCATATGTTTGAAATTCCCCCTTTGGCTGCGTAAGGATATGAATTCGTACATTTTGGTTGCGTTTGGTGGTGCAATTGGAGCTATGATGCGGTTTGGTATCTCCGAACTATTGGAAAATGAACCATTCCCACAGGCAACATTGGTGGTCAATTTGGTAGGTTCTTTCTTCATTGGCATTTGTTTCGCTGCAACTGCTCAGTCGACACTTGGGTTCGAGGCCTCGTTGTTTTTCGTCACGGGCATTCTTGGTGCGTTCACAACAATGTCAGCTTTTTCGTTGGAAACGATTCAACTGATCGAACAAAACATGTGGTCAAGTGCCATCCCATACGTTCTCATCACAATGTTGTGTTGTCCGCTTATGGCATTGGTCGGGTTGAAATTGGGCGGCAATTTTCTCTCAAGTTAGCGTCACATCTTTCTAGGTCCGATGTTTAGAGTCAACGATTGTGATGACACAGAATCTTATCGACACCCTCAACGAAGCTCTAGGATGGGAACTGAGAGCCATCAACATGTATGCCCACTTTGCTGCCATTGTTCGTGGCCTCCATCGAATTCAATTTGCTCCTATGTTCCAAGGTGAAGCGACTGAATCCCTCGCTCACGCCGATGTTGTTCGACGTGCCATCGTTAAATTGGACGGTATGCCAGTCACAGAACGAAACAGCACACTTATTTCAAACAGTACTTCCTACGAAGATATGCTTCAAAGTGCATTAGAAACCGAAACAAAAGCAGCTCAATTGTATGGAACCTTACTCAAAATGCTTGAAGATTATGATGATGGAGAATTGTACGACGCGATCGAACAAATCTATCTCGCTGAATTACGCTCGATTGAAGACTTGAGGCTTATCACGTCATCATGATTATTTTGGAACAGCCAACATTCGTTCGAGAGCGAGCATCGATCCATGTTGAATTTCCTTTGGGACAACGATCTGGTTTGGGACCTCACCTTCAAGGATTCGTTCGAGGACATCCATCAAATAAGCAGGATGAATCATGTACATTGTGGAGCAAGGGCATATTTCGCTATCAAGACATTCGATATGTTTGTCTGGATGTTCGTCGGCCAATCGTGCAACCATATTGATTTCAGTTCCAATCGCAACCTCAACACCTGATTCTAATCGCTGAACAAATGAGCGAATGTATTGTGTCGAACCATATGCATCGGCGAGTTCAACCGTTTCCTTTGGGCATTCTGGATGGACGATGACAATGCCGTCAGGATGTCGTGAGCGGAAATCGTGAATTTGTGCAGGTGTGAATCGTTTGTGAACTGAACAAAAGCCGTGCCAAAGAATAATTCTTGGATGATCACATTCATGCCCCCAGCCGATACCAGGCGTCCATGTTGGCATGGAATCTTCAGATACACCCATTGCTCGACCAGTGTTTCGTCCAAGGTGTTGGTCGGGAAAGAACAGCACTGAACCATTTTTTCCTGCACGCTCAAATGCCCATTTTAGGACGCCTTCGGCGTTCGATGATGTGCATACAATTCCACCATGCCTCCCAACAAAATCTTTCAAATCAGCACTTGAATTCATGTACGTGACTGGAACGAGAAAGGCCTCACCTTCTTTTGCAGCACTAGCCGGGTCCGCTTTAGCAATCGGATCAAGGAGGCCAGTGTCCGAAAGAATAGCATCCCAAGCAACTTGAACATCTTCCAACGTCGCCATATCGGCCATTGAACATCCAGCCCGCAAATTTGGTAGAATTACATGTTGTTCATCAGAGGTGAGAATATCGGCTGATTCTGCCATAAAGTGAACTCCACAAAAGACAATGTACTGTGCACTTGAATCTGCAGCTTTTTGACTGAGCATAAATGAATCACCCAAAAAATCAGCGTGCATGACGATGCTGTCTCGTTGATAATGGTGCCCCAAAATAAGCAATTTGTCACCCAATTGGGTTTTGATTTCTTGAATTCGCTCTGAAATAACCCTTTCCTCATCAGACATCTGCGTCGATGAAAAATCAACAGCACACATTGGTAATGAAACGGTCATCTTCCTCAACTCTCCGAAACAGTCCCCCTTTTTGAAGCAAACACCTCCATGGTTCTCTGCACAATCATAACGGATAACGACAATTTTTAGGCATACAATTGAAAAAGAAGCCAAGAAAGCGTAGACCATGCCCTTTCAAGAGCATGAACGCCTTCATCTCGGTGCAGAGGCGGAGGTTTGGCGTGGTTCGTGGTATGGCAAGGATGCTATACGAAAACAACGGCGAAATAGGAGTTGGCGCCATCCCGACCTCGATTATCAATTGGGTGTGCGAAGACTCATTAGTGAATGTAGAATTCTTCTCAAACTTAATCAGCATCATTTCCCGGTTCCCCGTCTCTACGATGTCGATGTTGAAGGGCAACGTATGGTCATGGAGTCGATAGATGGAACGACACTTATTGATGTGCTAAATTCTGTCGAAGAAATAGATGAATCAACGAAAAGTATCCTCCATGAAACAGGACGAATGATTCGTTCCTTGCATCGCTTTGCAATCACGCATGGAGATTTGTCGACAAACAACATGATTGTTCAGGATAGTTCAATCGTTTTCATTGACTTTGGCCTTGCTGCGATTGAGTATGAGGTTGAACGATTTGGGATTGATCTGCATGTTCTTGACGAGATTCTTGGAGCCTCTCACCCTCATCTTTTCGAAGCAATGGAGCAGGTTATCGAAGGATATTTGGCATATGATAATGAATATGGTGAAGATGTAGAACTTGAGGGTGGCAGGGTGCCCACAGCAAAGGAAGTCATCAACAGGTTGAATGAAATTCGTGCAAGAGTACGATATCACGGATAATTATCGATGACGATATTCCTTTTGCCGCTGCAATACATGGATAAAAACGACAAACACGGCCAAGACAATTCCAATTTGTAAGACCAGACTCGAGTATGTTTGCAATGTTGGCTCCCATGTATGAACACGAACTGTAGAGACGCCGTCTTCATCGGATTCAACATACACAATGTGTTGCTCAAGTACCTGAGGAGAGCGTTGGTTTAACGTGTCAACAGTCAACACATTTGACCGATTTAATTTAAAATCAAGGTAGTATAATTCAAAATCCAAATATTGTTCTTGTGGTGTTGTTGGATTCAAGTGGTCTTTTCCAACCCATGCTAAACGGCCAAATCCGATTGATGGCTCTGCCGCTTGGTATTTTGGATTACTAACTAGCCATTGTTCAGATGTGTTTCGTTCAAGCAAAACAAGACGGTCGGTTGCAGAAACATTGATCGTAACGGCAAGATGATACTTGTCGAAAGCGATATCTACAATGGATGCGTTTTGTATATCGACGGGTGTGCCCCACAACTCAAGCACCTCATCTTCCATGACAGAGGCACTTGCGTTCATTGAAAATTCAAGGTGACCTTCAACTCCAATCTGTGAAATCGAGACGGTCGTGGGCTGATTTGAAGACACATATGCAATTTCATTTCCGTTCGGTACGTAGACGATGATATCGTCAATTTCAGAAAAATCTCCAGTGATTTTACCTCCATTAAAAGTTGAACCATTCACTCGACCATTCTGGATATACGTTAATGCATACGTTGCCTCCAGTTTAATGATATGAATGTCATTTGCATTCTCTACATCCAAGATATTGACAATCGAGCCATTATTTCCAAGATCAAAAATTGAGATATTCTCATTATTTGCAATCCCTAAAAAATTATCTTTAATACTGAATGATGTTGCTACTCCCAGTCCTGTATCTTCGAACAACATTGGCTCGTCATCTAAGTTTGAAAGATTGTGAACGACGAGTGTTGCAACTCCACTACGGTTGTCGAGCGTTGCAAGCCATCCATCGGCTGCAACAACAGATTCTGGTGCCTGTACTCCCTCTGCTGGTAATGCTTGGTGTGTCAGATCATATGTGACAACAGCAGCGATCAAAATCAAAATGACAACAGCGATTTGACCGGTTTCATTTGAAGTCGGATGTTTAAATCGAACCGCAGTGGTCTTGATTTTGTTTTTGATGAAACCCATCGCTTTCTTTGGTTGAGTCAAAACAGTAACAATTCTTGAATTAATTGTTCTCTCATCGAAGAATTTCCACCATCCACTTGCGGTTTTATCAGCGTAATGAACCGCAACTGAAGCGACCAACATTCCTCCAATGATGTCGAGGAACCAATGAATTCCGAGGTATATGATGGTGAATGCAGTGAGAACGATGTATGCAAAAACAGTCAGTCTGTATCGTTTCCATCTGTTGTCGTAATCAAATCGAACTAAGCATAGCCATACGCAGAATGGGATACCGATGTGGAGGGATGGCATGCCGTTGCTGAACGGGTCAATTCTTCGAAACCAATCAGCAATTTCGGGCGTAAGAGAATAGGCGATAGTTTCCATTCCCGGAATGGTTTTTCCTGTGACCTGGACATTAAAGAAGAGATAAAATGGAACAGCAAAAAGATAGACGTATGTGATGGATAATGCGACACGGTCAGCCATCCAACGATCATCAAAATAAGCGAAGTAAAAGATTGAGACATAGCAGATGAACATGAATCCTACAACGTAGAAGTGGGTAAGAACATGACTTAGCCAGTCTGCTTCAAATGTTTGCTGAACCCACAAAACAAGATCGCCTTCGATTGCCCAAATGTATGGCGTCATGTCAAAACCAGCGCTTGCCATGAGGATACGGTCAATTTGGTCCAAAGCATCTTTTGCATTGTAAATGATGAAAGTCATGAGAATGTGGATCCAGTATCTTCGAAAGAAATCAACGAAAGAATGCAGCGTCAGACGCATCCACTTCGGCCGGTACACAGGCAAGAGCAGAACACCCATGGCCAAAGCAGAAATGAGCCAAGTTAGGTAGATGTTTTGCATCTCGCCTCCTCCCAACTTTATCGAACGCGTTTGTCTTCATCAATGCGACGACGATATTTAGGTGATTTGAATCGTTTCACCAGGCACCGTGAACATACGGTTTTCCTCTGTCTGGGTCGCGACCATGTGCGAGGTCCCAAATTCGTTCAAAACGGTAAATTCCACTTGAGCACCCTTTCGTCCATTCAAACGAGATGGCGTAATTACCAACGGTTTTTACCGAAGGTTTTTCTGGCCGGAGTTTCTCAATTTCACGTCGTAATTCCATACTGGTTTCATCTTCATTTCTCATGGGTGAACACTTCGCACAAGGACATGCATGTCGAAGGTCATCGTAGGATATTTTGAATGATTCATTTGAGTCATATGTAACTATCATCTTTGTTTTCTTCCGCTCAAGACGAATCATGGTTGGCAGGTCTTCCATGCAATCCCTCAAATGATCTCTAATCCTTGTTGGTCTCCTGATTGTAGGTGCTCTTGGATGGCTTGGACAACTTTTGCAAACGCCTTGCTTGATGCACCGTCTGGGTCGGAAACAATTCGATGTACGCCATCGTCACCCCCTCGAACAAATCCAGGGTCAAATGGAAGTGCCCCAAGGAATGGTACACCGAACTCTTCAGCAGTGGATTTGCCCCCTCCTTCCTTGAAAATATCGAGGGTAACAGAGAACATGCCTTCATCGTTTGATGTCGCTTTGAACATTTTACCCGCAGGCCCAAAAATTTCGACATCTGAACCAGGTTGTGTTTTGCCTTGAATGGTGTAGCCGCTCATATTTTCTACGATTCCAATAACAGGAACCTTGAGCGATTGAGAAAATGAAATCGATTTCCTGCTGTCCAAAAGTGCGACTTGTTGCGGGGTCGTCACGATGACCATGCCATCGATGTTCGGCAACGATTGAGCCACGGTCAAAGGTTCGTCTGATGTGCCGGGGGGGAAGTCAATGATGAGATAATCAAGAACACCCCAATCCACATCACCAATGAATTGTTGAATCGCCCCAAGTTTGATTGGACCACGCCAAACGACCGGTGTATCCTCGCTTTCGAGAAGGAAAGCCATACTGATGACCTTGACACCAAGATGTCCCTCAGCCGGCAATATCCGTTTATTCTCAACTTGCAATTGTTTTCCATCTAGGCCCATCATCTTCGGCACATTTGGCCCGGTGATGTCGATGTCAAGGATTCCAACTTTGAATCCTTGTTGGGCAAGAGAGAGTGCCAGTCCGGTGGAAACAGTTGATTTGCCCACGCCTCCTTTTCCAGATAGGACCATAATTTTGTGTTTGATATTCCTGCTGATATCCTCCATGGCCATTTTTCGTTTCATTTGAGCATATGCCTGTTCCATCTGTTTCTGTTGCTGAGCAGTTGCTTCTTCGCTTTCGCTCGATTGCCCTGGCGTATGTATGGAAACCGGTGAATCGGACATGGCCTTTCCACCAACTCTGCCTACTTCAATGCGTTCGTTTTCCCTTTTTGAGCAACAATCTCGTTTCTAAGCAAAACAAACCGATACCAACAACCGTGTGTCATTGTTGTGATAGCTAACGAGAAGAGCGTCGCTTGTGGAACAAAGACCATGTCGGTGTATGCGTATGCAATGCCTGCGGCAAGTGGTAAACTCAAGATATATCCGCGCCGAAAATTTTCCATCGTTCCACCTTTCCTTGTCATCAATGGACCACAAAAATAGGTCATGACGACCAAGAGAAATGCGTCGATGTTGAACAAAATCCACAAGTCGTACATTGCAAAGACGATATGGAGCACAAAACCGGTAGCGTAAATCAAACTAAACACGAGGATGGGGTGCATGGCCAAACCAACGCTATACTCTAATGTGTTAAACTTGATAAGGTGTGGCAATTCATATGCGGTATGCGTCTCTTATTTGTCTGCGTAGGCAACACATGCCGCTCACAATTAGCTGAAGGGATTGCCCGTTCAATGGGCCACGAGGCAGTTTCTGCAGGTACGCATCCGGGCAGTGCTGTTGCAGAACATGCACTCACGATTCTCGGAGAAATGGGCATAGAAACGTCAAACATGAAACCAAAATCTGTTGATTCAATTGATACCACAGGTTTCGATCGTATCATCTCAATGGGCTGTGGCGTATCCTGTCCAAATCTACCAATCGATGAAGATTGGGGACTTGATGACCCTGTTGGTCATCCTCTTGATGTGTATAGAGAGGTTGCAAAAACCATTATCTCGAATCTAAATCGAATTGATCATGAGTCCTCGGATTGAGGGAATTCTCCGGAGCCTTGAATTGAGATTGTGATGACACTTATCATTCGCTCATGCCCTTGTTCACTTGTTACGGTTTCAGAGTTTGATTGTATGTCTGTAACCTCGACGGTTTCAGGGAGTTGTTGTGCAATAATTCCGTGTTTTCTCTTGCAGAGTTCGGCAACATCAATCGCTCGGCTTGTATTGCTACCTCTAGCAACTAAATCAATCTCCAACTCCCCTGATTGCATGGCCATCAAGACCGCACGAATGTAGGTGTGAAGTGGTTTTTTGCCAACATAAATGATGCGTCGCTCCATCAAAAGTCCCCCGCAAACTAATGAACATTTGACAGGATATAAGTTTAAGTCTTCATGCATCATTATGTTCTATCGAATTTTGGAAAATTGCATCACAGAGTGCGAGCGCCGGGACTCGAACCCGGGTTTAGGCGTTGGCAACGCCCAGTGATAACCACTACACTACGCTCGCTAGCAGACCTCGGATTTAGAGGTGGTTTAAACCATTGTCGGCCAAACCGTATGCCATAGTCAACGCCACCAAGCATGGCTAAGTGAGATGTTCCGAGAACAAACAGAAAATCACATTGGCATCGTGTTAATGTTCGCCGAATCGTTCTGAGAAGCTTGCTTCGCCATTTCTCCCTTTCACAAAGAGGAACATAAGCACAAGCACCGTTAAGAATATGACGAGGCTAAAGATGATTGTTATAGGATTTGATTCGGATTGATTGGTGTCATCCTTTGCTTCCTCTAAAACAACAAATGCAGAGTTGGAAATTTGAGAGCCATACACATCTGTTGAGTAGATCATCATCTCAAAAGTTCCAAGAGGTGTTGCATCTCGAACTGAAAGTTCGACCGTGTAAATACCATCTCCTGCAATCCTATCTCCACCACGCAGTCCATCATCATACATTGGAGTCAATTCATTTGACCCAAGAGGTGTGAATACGCCAAGTTCAATCATAACTGTTGAAATGCCATCGGGGTCGAATATTCCGATTTCAAGTATTATTGGGTCATCAGTTTGTTTTTCTATGTTCACTGTCGTACCATTGATGTTAGGAGGTTCGTTGTTGATGGTGATGAAAATGGGCTCCTCAATTGATTTGTTGACTGCGTGAGGCCCTTTTATTTCTGATGCTGAAACACCTAGTGGGTACCAGACAGAAGCAATGCTTTGAGCTCCAAATTCATCAATGAGAATGAAACTTAACGTCTGTTCACCAGGGCTCATCGAATATGGCATTTCGACCATAGCAGTCCACATCGTTCCACTTGAAGCGAATGGAATGAGGTCGCCGCCAAATGCTCTGAGGTCAAGCGTTACATTTTCTACACCATGCCCATCATAAGCGACGACGTTCATGACCGTTGATTGACCTCGTTCCAAGGATGTTGGCAAGATTTCCACATCAATTATCCTAGGTCCTTGGTTTTGAATGAGGATGGTTTGTTGTTCATTGTCTGTCGCACCAAATGAATCTGTGGCAAGAATGTCAACAAGGATCTCACCTGTTTCAAGCCCTTTCACAACAATGTTTGATGTGAACACATTATCGCCGATTTTTTCATCGCCATCAAGACCACGGTCATTGAGTTGAATTGTGCCAAGGCCAAGACTGCTTAAATCAGCGGTGACCTGCTTCAAGTTCCAGGTTAAATCGTTAACTTCGACTTCGAGATGTGCTATCGAACCACCCTCTCCAAGAACCAGTCCTTCTCGAAGTTGAATGGAACTGATGATGGGGGGAGTGTTACGGTCACTTCCAACAATTGATGGAGAAATGATTTTGTCAAGTGCTTGGGTTTCGGTGAATACATTGTTTTCACTGTTGTTGTCAGACAAATACATTTGTCTTGTGGTGTTTACAAGTAAGCCGTTGAGTGGCCCTTCGACGATAATCGAGCCGTGGGCAATGCCGTCAGCTGTTGCCCCGGTGCCGTACGTGCCATTCCAATCGATGACAGATACATTGTGCGTGTCCCATGTTTCGCCCCTGATTGCATTCACGTTGACATGAAGAACCGCTTCAGATTGGCCATCGAGAACAAATGAATCTCCAGGTGCTAGAGGTATTGGCACAAGGCCAGTTTCTCGTTGAACAGTAAGATTTCCGAGACCTTCTGAAGGTTCTGGTTCGACAGGGTCTTTCTGAATAGGACTTCGTTCTGGATATTCATCTCCGCTCGAGGGGTTAGGTCCTGTCTCATCCCACTTTAGCCGAACGGTTCTGTTGTCCCAATCAGATTGAGTGACTTGAAACTCATACGTGTTGTTGTAGATTTGGCCGATATCTGAAGAGCCAAACCAAGATCCACCTCCAATCCCAGAAAGGTTGAACCACGATTCCTGATGAATCACATTCACAATGAAAAATTCTCCAGTTGCATTCGATTGATTTCGCACTGCTTCAATGCCTCGAACGATACCAAATGTCCCTTCAACATCACCAGATAATGTTCCGTCGACATGAAGGTCATCGACGGTCGTTGTACCGTTAATATTCTTCTGATGTAGGTCAAAAATTGTACCATTTAGAACAAGGGTTGCGTTTTCATCTTGATCTTCGAGCCCGAATGTCCCATCGCCCTGAAGTTCTTCCAAGTGCAAGACTCGTACTCCGTCGACCCAACGTTCGATTGCTATGAATTTGTTCAGTTCAACATCGAGTCTCGTTCCATCATCGATAAGAACAAAATCTGCCATTGCCTCAATTTGATTGTGTTGCATTGTCCTTTGGCCCCCCTCATCGAGGTATTCAAGAACAAAGACAGAAATTTCTCCGTCGATATTGAGTTCACTTTCGTTGTCTACCTGATGAACGCCCAGTGAACCCACCGCTTCTAATCGAAGATATTCATCGATTTGATCCTGATTCAGTTCTCGTTTGAGGTACGCTGAAGTGACATTTGCAAAGACTTCGGTTTCCAAACCAGATTCATTGTTGACAAACCAAATCGCCCCATCTCCATTTGCTTCGAAAACTTGCGATGTTAGTGTACCATCGACCGTGGTTTCATTTTTCCAAATCGATGAAAAATTGAGGTCGAGTGTGGTTGAATCAGACGCTGTGTTTTCAACACTCCATAGTTCACCGGAGCCAAGTTCCCAAGATTGAAGAGTTTGTCCGACCCTTTGTTGCCAACCTTGCCCTTCAAACATGAGTTCAAAGACTTGAGGTCCAAATTCATCTGAGTAGTTTTGTTGCATTGACCACGTTGTTGCTAGAGTGATTTCATGGTCTTCGATAGGCTGATTCCAGATTCCTACGCTGAACATTCTCGAAACTTGTACAGGAGGCTCGACAGCGACATCATTCTTCGATATGACTTCAACATCAATTTGAACGATGTCAGACCAATTCAATGTCGAAGTAGTTTTCATGAATGCATGCATTTGGTTGTCGATGCTTTGCCATTCGATGTTGTATTCTGGATAGATCAAACTCGAATCGGAATTGATTGAGAAATTAATGTCTAATTCATAATTAGAGTTGTCATTAAAGACAAACACATACCCTTGCTCACCTTCGTAACCCCATGCCACGAGTATATTGGGTGCTTGGATATCATGATTTTCCGAAACGACCGGGAAACTTGAGAAAACGAGTATAAGAAGCCCCAAAACCACGAATTTTCTACTTCCCATAGCAGCAAGTTGGGTTGGTCCTCTTCAAAAGTTTTGTATCCCTGTGTCAAAAGTCGAGGATGTATCCGAATATCAATGGAAGTACAATTGTAGCATCACTTTGAATGCTAAATCTTGGTGTTTCAATGCCCAATTTACCCCATGTTATCTTCTCATTGGGTGGTGCACCGGAATAACCTCCATAAGAGGCAGAGGCATCTGTGATCTGGGCAAACCACGACCAAAGCGGGACATTGCGTTCAAGGTCTTGATGAAGTAAAGGAACCACGCAAATTGGAAAATCGCCGGCGATACCTCCTCCTGATTGAAGAAAACCGAGGGGATTGGTGTGGTTTTCATAGAATTCCACAAGCGAAATCATGTATCCAATTCCACTTTGGACACACGATTGTTCTACTTTCCCTTCCAAACATCGAGCTGCGAATATGTTCCCCATTGTTGAGTCTTCCCAGCCTGGAACAAAAAGCGGGAGGTTGCATTCGGCGGCAGCAAGCAACCATGAGTGCTGTGGGTTCGCTTCAAAACTCTCTTTCAATTCACCGGAAAGGAGAAGATCGTAGAAATATTTGTGCGGGAGTTGAGAAATTCCAAGGTCTGAGTTGTTGGCCCAACTTTGTACAAGGTGTTGTTCCAACTTACGAAAAGCTTCTTCTTCAGGAATACATACATCTGTGACTCTGTTGTATTTTGAGTGAAGCAATTCAAGTTCTTGTTCAGGCGAGAGGTTTGCATATTCGGGAATTGATTTGTAACTATTTTTGGCAACCAAATAAAACAGGTCTTCCTCTAAGTTTGCCCCCGTGCAAGAAATGCCAGCAATATGGCCTTCGCGAATCATTTGTGCTAAACTTCGACCGATTTGAGCGGTGCTCATTGCACCAGCAAGGGTGAGGAATATTTTTCCATCGTTGCGAAGAAATTCTTGGAGGGATTTTGCAGTTCGTTTCACGGTTCCTGCATTGAAGTGAAAATAATGTTCGTCTACAAAGCGACGAACACCCATGTTATCACTCGCCGTTGAGGAAACGCTTGTGGAATTCCCTATTCATCAATTTGATAGATGGAATAAGATCAGACAAAGAAGCGTGTATGAAATCTGCGATGATGTTTGGGTCCGTCTTTCCGCAAGTGAAGCAATCGATGGCGAGCAACCCTCGGTCGGAATAACAGTGAGCTGAGACGTGGCTCTCATCAAGGAGCACGACTGCTGCAAATCCAGGCGGTGAAACTGTACCGTCGAATTCTTCAACATGAGAATGAACCTCACGTGCAGGACTTTTTGCAACCGCATTTTTGAGGACATTGAGTATGAACTCACCCGTTTTGTGCTCTTCTACAAAAAATTCAGTGTAATCGATGAATACATGCGACCCTTGATTTTCCACTCAAACCACCACACAGCCTTGCGGCTTGCGAGCGCGTTACGGATTTTAATATACCGATGAATCACTTCATGTTCCAATTGCTAAAATACGATGACTGCGTTCTATTTTTATGAAAATTAACATTTTGAGCATCCCTCGTCCAGAATCCCATTTTTCTAGCAAAGCAATGGCCGCCAATGACCTTGGTTGCAAGCATTGCAGCGGTGAATTGAGTCAAGGGAGTGTTTGCCTGAGGGACGATTTCATTCACATCCGCACTGATGACTTGTGCATTTGGGTTAGAAAATAAAACCTCGATGGTTTCAATCGCTTGCCAGAATTGTAAACCACCCGGAACCGGTGTTCCGGTTGAAGGAACAAGGGATCCATCCAACCCGTCAATATCGATGGTGAGGTGAACAGGCCCCTGTATTCCTTTGAGTTCATTGAGCCATGCAGTCCAATGTTGAGCACCGGTGCAGGGATGCTGAGTGTCGCGGGCGAAGAATGTCGTGATTGCATCATTCGAATGAATCATTTCAAACTCTTCCTTTGAAAATGCCCGAATACCAACTTGGAGAAGTCTTCCAATTCCCATGTCAATACTACGAGATGCGGCACAAGCATGAGAAAAAATCTCTCCATCGAGTTCCGCTCTCAAATCTGCATGGGCATCGATTTGAACGATGGTGAGTTTTGATAGATCACCTGAGATACTCGGATGTGATTTCAGTGCTTGGACAATGGGGGGTAATATACTGTGTTCCCCACCTAAAAACAGCGCAAAGAGCGTGCCATCGGTGTATTTTGATGCAAAATCGACGATTTCATCCAATTGTCCTCGCAGGGTTCCTGCAGTTCCCTCCCATGCTTTTGGCGTATGTAGGACGAGGTCGCCTGGAAGGTCGTCACCTAAGAGAGGTTCAAACAATTCGACTTGGGCGCTCGCTTGTACACAGGCTTGCGGTCCATTTGCAGTACCGGTGCCGTACGAGGTCGTAAGTTCGTATGGGAGTTGAAGAATGGCAATATCAGTCGGCCCTTCCCTTATTTCAAGGTCAAGAAATTGAAGTACATCATCCCCCTCGGACATGTTATCCCGCTCACATGATTGCTTCTTGAGATTACCTATGGGGTCAAAAATTTGAACATTAGAAACGAATACTTAATAATGTATGGAAGACAATATACAATACTGTAGCGGGGATAAAAAAGAGGGATACTTATGGGGATGACACTCGACGAATTAACAAGGGCAATTCAACAACATATCGACTTGGAGATGGAAGAGGAGGTTGCACGTGGTATGGCGGAGCACGCCCTTGGTTTCTTTGGATTTTACAATCGCATCATCGACAATGCTCTTGAGCCAACCGACCGAAACTTGTTCTACATGTTCCAAGATTACGACCTTCTTACCACAGAATCAGAGGAAACCACACTATGGGATGGTCGCGAATGGAGGATTCACTACTGGAAATTCAAACCCGACCTCAAGGAGCGAGTTGAATCATATATGCAGCGAAGCAAAAAGACCGAAGAAATTGATCCATATGCAGATGTGTATAGTTCGGGAGCAACCTCAATTTGGACAAGAGAGTCTGAAAAAGTGGTCAACCCCAACGCGTTTACAAGTGACTGGTAATCACGATTGAAGCAAGTGTTTTTCTTCACTCACATTTAGCATAGGACATGCGAGCAGTCTTTGGCGTCTTGGCTTGCCTCCTTCTTGCATCGGTGCCAACTACAGTTGCTCAACAACCGGATCTTGTACAAGAGCACTGGTACCATTCATATGCAACACTAACTGTTGATGTGAATTCTTGGGCTGACGATTATCCTGAAATTGTCGACCTCACAGTTGCCGGACAAACAGAACTTGGCAGGAACCTATGGGTTGTTCGACTATCGGATTGGTCAACTGATACAAAACCAGACGGAACGCCCAAAGAAGTTGTGTACATTGATGGTGGTCACCATGGCAACGAACATCTCGGTACTGAACTCGCATTCCTCACAGCCGAGCATTATATCGAAGGCTGGGCAGCAGGTGACGAAGAGGTGCTCGAAGTTTTCGCTACGACTGAACTCCATATTCTCATCATGCTCAATGCAGATGGCAACGATATCAACACGAGGTGGAACATCAATCAGGTTGATCTGAATCGGAATTATGACCATCGCTGGAACGAACACGACGAAACACAACCCGGTTCAGGTCCATTTAGCGAAGCAGAGACGGCTGCTAACGCACAATACATGAAAAACGAAGTTCCGGATGCCGATCTCTACATCACTATGCACACGGGTGTTTGGATTATGCTGTATCCTTGGGGCTACATTCCAGACCAGCCTATTGACTGGGAATTGTTCCATTTTATTCGAGATGAAATCAATTCAAATATCTCTGACATACCTGTTCGAAACGCAAATTTAGGCCTTTACCCTAACTCAGGAACTTCAAGGGATTACGGCTATGGTATCATGGGGTATCCCACGTTTACTTTCGAAACCGATGACGAACAATGGCTCCTCGGCACCGCTGAGGCTCTATCTGACCGACTTGGAGAAGAATTGGAAATTATGCGATATTTGATCAAAAATGTATGGAGTTGGCGGGCACGTCTCGATGTTCAATCGG
>Ga0255776_10000408_pt1 | contig 49138 bp, 43 predicted proteins | sample 071ome_19_FD_179974 | JGI IMG/M metagenome (GOLD analysis project Ga0255776, IMG submission 179974) | Coastal salt marsh microbial communities from the Groves Creek Marsh, Skidaway Island, Georgia - 071413AT metaG (version 2) | ecosystem: Environmental > Aquatic > Marine > Intertidal zone >... | reverse complement strand
CTAAAAACACAAAACGGGGCAAATGCCCCGTCTTTAGTAATTCAGCAGATTAGTCTTCCGCTTCGCACTTCTCACGATACGCGTCAGCATCTAATAGCTGCTCAAGCTCTTCTTGGTTAGAAGGCTTAATTTTGAAGAACCAGCCATCGTGATACGGATCAGCGTTAACGGTTTCTGGCGCATCTTCAAGCAGTTCGTTTACTTCTACAATAGTGCCTGAAATAGGCATGTAGATGTCAGAAGCAGCCTTAACTGATTCAACAACGCCGGCTTCTTCACCAAGCTCCATTTCAGCATCCACTTCAGGGTGCTCAACGTATACTACGTCACCTAGTAGTGACTGAGCGTGATCAGTAATACCGATGGTTACTGTGCCGTCGCTTTCCACACGAATCCACTCGTGGGTATCAACGTATTTTAAATCAGCTGGGATTTGACTCATCTTAAGCGTCCTCAGATCAATTTTTATTCAAAAACTTTTTTACCGTTGCGAACGAATGGCGCTTTCACCACTCGAACGTTTAATAATTTCTTACGCACTTCTACGACTGCACTATCGCCAGTACCTGCTGGTACACGCGCTAATGCAATGGCATGGCCCAAGGTAGGCGAGAAAGTACCACTGGTGGTCTCACCTTCACCCACACCCTCAACAATCACTTTCTGGTGTCCGCGCAGTACACCTTTATCTTCAAGCACCAAGCCAACCAGTTTTTGGACCGGGCCACTGGCCTTTTCTGTTTCTAGCGCTGAACGACCGATAAAATCTCGATCAGCAGGTTCCCAGGCAACCGTCCAACCCATACCAGATACCAATGGGGAGGTTGTTTCATCCATATCAGAACCGTAAAGATTCATACCCGCTTCCAAACGCAAGGTATCACGTGCACCTAAACCACTCGGCTTCACACCTGCGTCAGCAAGCTTTTGCCAGAAGTCTGCAACTTGCGCTTCCGGCACCATAATTTCTAGACCATCTTCACCGGTATAACCAGTGCGAGCAATAAATAATTCACCCGATTCCAAGCCCTGGAACACTTTCAACGATGAGGTAATCGATCGTTGATCTTCCGTCATCATAGTTAACGCTTTCTCAATGGCGTTTGGTCCCTGAACTGCCACCATTGCCAAACCGCTTTGTTCCGTCAATTCGACCTCAAAGCCTTCGCTTTGCTTTGCCATCCAGGCCAGGTCTTTTTCGCGAGTGGCGCAGTTTACAACGACTCGATACCAACCTTCCATGTTATAAACGATTAAATCGTCTAAAACTTTACCTTCTTCATTCAACATGCCGCTGTAGAGCGCCTTGCCTTTCTCTTTCAATCGAGCAACATCATTTGCCAATAGACGCTGAAGGTAAGCTTGAGCTTGAGCGCCGGTCACATCGACAACCGTCATATGCGACACATCAAACATGCCCGCATCCTGACGCACTGCATTATGCTCTTCAATTTGAGAACCATAGTGAATTGGCATGTCCCAGCCACCAAAATCAACCATCTTGGCATTCATATCTACATGCGACTGATACAACGCAGTTTTATTTCCCATGACTCCCCCAACAAAGAGATAACTTAAATAAGTAGTACAACTATAAGTAGTTACAACAAAGAATTACGACCGTTTAAACATCAGATCAGGCATTAATGGCGACGACTTTTGGACATCAACACCATAACCGGTGCCAGCCCTACAATCACCAAGGTCAACGCAGGTAAAGCTGCACGCTCCCACTCCCCTTCCGATGTCATCTCATAAATTCGAACGGCCAGAGTATCCCAACCGAAAGGACGCATCAAAAGTGTAGCAGGCATTTCTTTCATCACGTCCACCAACACCAATAAAGCCGCGACTAACAAGCCGGGCCTTAACATCGGTACATAGACCCGCCAAAGTACTTTCCGTTGACTGGCACCCAAAGATTGAGCCGCTTCATGGATACTGACTCTGATCGCCTGAAGATGAGAGTTAACCGGCCCATAAGCCACCGCAAGAAAACGGACGGTGTATGATACCAGCAAAGCGAAGACACTGCCTAAAAACAATTGCCCGGTGTTAATTCCAAACCAGTTATTAACCAATTTGATCAAGCTATTGTCGATCCAGCTAAACCAAACCATCAATCCAACCGCTAGCACAGTCCCTGGCAAGGCGTATCCCAAGGTAGAAAAGCGAGCCGCCCTATCCATATGAGGATTCTTTTCGACGCGCTGAGCAAAAGCCATCACTAACGCAACCATAACCGTGATGACGGCTGCGGTTGCCCCCAGACTTAAGGTATTAACCATCAACTGAACAAAGCGCGCATCGAAATCTGCCAACTGGGTTTCAACCACCCACCACACCAACTGACTGACCGGAAGAATAAACGCCAGACTCAAAACAATTAAACAAAACAAGGATGCGGACCAGGCTTGCAAACCAGTCAACTGATATAAGTTTTGTTTCTGCTGACGCTCATGCTGCTCATAACGGGCTCTGCCGCGAGCTCGTTGCTCAAACCAAAGACAACCAATCACAAACACCAACAACAACGAAGCCAACTGAGCTGCCGCGTAAATATTGAATAAGCCATACCAGGATTTATAGATAGCCGTAGTGAAAGTATCAAAATTGAACACCGAAACGGCACCGAAATCAGCCAGCGTTTCCATAATGGCCAACGCCATGCCTGCGGCAATGGCAGGTCGAGCCATTGGTAGCATGACCCGCCAAAACGCTTGAAAACTATTACAGCCCAGACTACGAGCAGCGTCCATCTGACCTCGCCCCTGATTCATAAAGGCTGTTCGCGCCAACATATAAACATAAGGATAAAAGGAAAGGACAAACACACAAATAACACCAGCGAGGTTTCTCACCGACAAATCAAAATCTGCAGAGATATGCGTGCGAATCCAGGTCTGAATCGGCCCACTGTAATCCAACAATCCGAGAAAACAGAAAGCCATGACGTAAGCTGGCACCGAAAAAGGTAACATCAACGCCCAATCAAAGATCTTCCGTCCGGGAAACTGACACATAGCCGTCAACCAGGCCAAAGCAACACCAAGCACAAAGACCCCTAACGCCACACCAACCGTCAACGACAAGGTGTTGCCAATAAGCTCGGTTAAGACAGTATCGGTTAAGTGCGCCCAAACGTCAGGTTGAGGATTCAACCAGGAAAGAAAAATAACGGCGACAGGCATGAACACGCTGAGTGAAATAGCTGCAACTAACAGCCACCAGCGACGCTTTGATATCCAATTAAATAATGGATTATCAAGTATTTTTTGAAACGAAAACGTCCGAGCAGCCATTAACTGTTCGGACGTTTTTGGGGATAGGTTATCCACAGATTATATTCGCCTTAATCAGTAAGGCGGCTATTTTATCTGTAATTAACCCTATCCATCAATTTTACTGATGCAGGTTGTAGACGACCCGCTTCAGAAACATTCAGTTCATCACGTTTGAAGTCGCCCCACGCCTGAACTTCAGGGGTTGCAGAAACTTTCGCATTTACTGGGTACTCATGGTTTAGCTGAGCAAATTGTTGCTGAGCTTCTTCAGAGGACAACCACTCAAGTAGTTTTTGCGCTTCTGCCGGGTTTTTCGCGTACTTAGTTACACCCGCACCTGAGATGTTGATGTGAACACCACGATCTTCCTGGTTAGGCCAGAAGATTGCAAGATTCGCATCCGGTGCTTTTGCTTGTAGACGACCGTAGTAGTATGTATTTACTACCGTTGCGTCACACTGACCTGCTTGAACCGCATTCATTGCTTTAGTGTCGTTAGAGAATACGTCTGTTGCCAAGTTATTTACCCAACCGCCTACGATCTTTTCTGTTTTCTCTTCACCCAGGTTACTGATCATGCTTGCAACCAAAGACTGGTTATATACTTTCTTAGAAGTACGCAGACACAAACGACCTTTCCACTGCTCATCAGCAAGTGCTTCATAAGTGCTCAACTCACCTTCTTTAACGCGGTCTTTTGCATAAATGATCGTACGTGCACGAATAGACAGACCAAACCACTGGTTGTTTTCATCCTGAAGGTTAGCTGGAACATTTGCTTCCAACGCTTCAGAGTCTACCGATGCTAAAACACCGTCAGCAGCAGCCTTCCATAGGTTACCCGCATCTACAGTAATCAACATATCAGCAGGAGTGTTCGCACCTTCACTGTTCAAACGACTAAGAAGAGGCGCCGCTTTATCAGTAATGTACTGGATTTGCGTACCGGTTTTTTCAGTGTACAGATCAAACAACGGCTTAATCAGATGCTCTTTACGTGCTGAGTAAACAGTTAATGTTACTGGATCAGCTGATTTTGCAGCTTCCGTTTTTGCTGCCTCTGGAGCTTCTTGTTTGCCACAACCTGCAGCCAAAGTTGCCAATGCAACCACTGAAATTAATTTACGCATGTGAGTTCCCATTTATAACGACATGTTTTCAATAACGCGAATAGTAATAATTCCTATTATCTAATGCAATCAAATTTGTATTTTGATCCAAACAAGTAAAGCGTAGACCAGAAACAGAAAAGCACAGAAAACATTTAATTCTGGATACAAGCTACCGACATTGAGACAAATCATCATGCATCAAAACAGATTTGGTTAGGCTAAAAAGATTGAAACCTGCCGAGATCACCAATGATTAGCAAGCAATGCCTTAAACCCCTGTTCATCCTGACCTTATTAGCCACCCTGACGGGCTGCACGACTTTAATGCAGTCGATGGCAGAATCCTATGTGGAGGGCTCCCCGGTTGCCGATTATGCGTTCGTCCATGAAAACGTCCAGCCTGGCGATTCTGCCTTTTACATAGACCACAACGCCACCCTCGACATGCCATCGCCTACTCTAACGATGGAAGTGACATCAGTATCCGAGAACAGTGTTCATATCTGCTGGAAAAACATCCCGCCCAAGAAACACAACGATGCGCTTTTAGGTAAAGCCATCTTTTCACAAATGCCGGATATGATTTCTCATATGGATGTCACCAAGTCTCATGAAGTCACTCAGGCATACCTTTCGATTGACGATCAGAACTTTCATATGAAGATAACAGAGCCTGGCCCAGGCAACCCGATCCTGTCTAGAAAGGTAACCCGACTCAACCAACCGAAAGTGCATACGATTGGTGAGCGCAGTTATCAAGTAAATGAAATCATGATAGAGCACTGGCGAACGGATGAGCACAACGCCGAATGGCTTGTGATCAAACACATGTCACCCGATGTACCCTTTGGGATTGTCCAGTGGGAGCTCACCGGCACAGCCGAGATCGATATGAATTTTGAAAAGAGCCTGATTTCGGCCGCCGAACTGGCGCAAGCGTTATATAACCCTGTCAGTGCTCACGACACCCTCAATAAAATGCTTGGACTGACCAATGATCATTCCTTTGATATTCCCATTCGGCAACGCTGGGTATTTTATCCCTCTCTTGACGAAGCCTATGCTGCGGCCGATGAAATAGAAGAATCCCTCCGCCAACAAAGAACAACGTTGGATGTCATCCATGATGTGCTCTTTTAATCAAACTCACCTACAATGCGTTCATCAAACCTATGCCTAACGGGACGCAATTATGAGCACTGAACAACCGATTGATCTATCCAAACTGGATTGCGAAAGTCGCTATGACTACTTCCTCTCTGCCGTCGGAGAAGAACGGGAAATCTGGATTCTGATCAATGACGACGATTGCTTTCTCAAGATTTACTCAGAAGAAGAAGGATTTGAATATCTACCGGTATGGCCATCCGAAATCGATGCTCAAGCTTATGTTCAAACCTCTAGTGAAACACTAAACGCTATGAGCATCGCTCTTCCTGAGTTCCTTAATAAGTGGGTCAACGGCCTGACCAAAGACGATTTAGTGGTTGGTGTATTCCCGGGGGAAGACAAGTCGGTATGGCTAACGGAGCCCGCAGAACTTAAAGCGGATATACAGGAAGAGCTGTCCAGCGGTTGGTAAAACCGATACTGACAAGAAAAACCTTAACCAGCCGATTAATTATTGATCTAAATCAGATCATCCAAGTGCCCACCCCTCTAGAATCGAGTTATAAAATTATTCGAGAGGGGAACCCATCTTGGAACTATTTCTAGACCTATTCGGTAGCCTAAGCGGCATGTTAAGCCTGTTCGTTATTGTTTTTACTACAGGCATGGGCATTTACTGTGGACACATGTTCATTTCAAAAATGAACAGAGAAGGCGAAGAATACGATAAGACACATCCAAAGTCTTAATAACCACGCTCAAGCTTTCTCTATACGCTTTCGTCTTTCTGCTGACGCATTTCAGAATTCAAGAAAGACGAAAAGCCACCAAGACATTCCAATCACAACGCCCGCTGAACGCTTTCAGCTCCATTCCTCAGCACGCCTAACGACATAAGCAAACACACTTCCAAGCATAAATCTGTCATATATAAACCAGTTATTGCCGCTTTTTCATATTGACTAACCTCTCTATACCCTACCCGTTTGAGGAGTACCTTTAAGTATCCTCACATGAAAGAATCTTTTCGAGCCTGATACACAAGTAACTTGCTCAATTCATAAAACCCGATTAAATAAAAATAATTACAGGTATAACTATGAAAACAAACCTTCTGAACCGCTTTCTAGCGGTGGCAGTTATTGCTACTGCCTCCATCTATAGCCTTACGGCTAATGCGCTATGCTTCAGCAATTGTAGCGCTTACAAAACCAAGTACCCGATTGTGCTCGTGCACGGTGTAGCTGGATTCAATTCCATCTTCGGAGTGGATTACTTCTATGGCGTTCGCAATGCCTTAACCGACAAAGGTGCAACGGTATACTCACCTAATGTAACGGCGTGGGACTCTGCGTATGATCGTGGCGAGCAATTGGTTGATTACCTTGATGACTTAAAAGCTGCAACGGGTGCTCAAAAGTTCAACCTGATCGGCCACAGCCTAGGCGGTCCAACAATTCGTTATGCGGCGGGAGTTCGTCCTGATCTGGTTGCCTCTGTAGCCACAGTCAATGCCGTAAACTTTGGCTCAGACGTAGCCGACGTTGCTTTTGGTATTATTCCCGTTGAAAGTGGCACGGCAGCCTTTGTTGAAGATGCATTAAACCTGATGGGCGACATCATTGACTCGCTATCAGGCAATCCTGAATACACACAGGATGCAATGGATGCAGCAACCTTCATGACGACAACGCGCACCGCTGAATTTAACGCACTCTTCCCGGACGGTAAGCCATCTTCACGTTGCGGTAGCGGAGCCAGCAAAGTAAATGGTGTACGTTACTATTCATGGGGTGGCGATGCTAAAGGCACCAACATTACCGACATTTCTGATCCGTTCCTGAAATTCACGGGCAGTGTTATTAACGGAAAAAATGACGGATTGGTCGAGCGTTGCGATCAGCACTGGGGCCAGGTTATTGGTACAACCTACAACATCAACCACGTGGATGCGATTAACCATATCTTCGGTAAACATCACCTGTTTGAAGTAGACCCGCTAACGCTCTACAAAAACCAGGCTTCGCGACTCAAGTCTGCAGGCTTGTAATAGCTCAGCATGGAAACCGGGTAACCACCCGGTTTCTCTGAACCATCATTCAGGAACTACCATGGCAACTATAGCTAAAATTAACGTCATTGCGGGCCTATCCATTATCGCACTTTACGGTTTGGGCACCCTGCACACCTTATTGAATTCATACTCCCCGGAGCCATCTACACCTGCTACTTCAGGTACAGCAACACAACTAAAGTCCGACCGGATCAACGTATCTGATCCAATCAAGACTGCTCATGTGAGCTCTGAAGCCGCACTTGGTTATACGTCTAACTATGGCAACCTGCCCTCCTCATTGGTAGGTACAGAGTTGAATGTAACGCTTCAAATAGACGAATACGGCCAGTTAATCATCAGCGACAACATACGTCTTATTTTCGATTATTTCCTATCGACCATTACTGAAGAAAACTTCGATCTTATTGATTTGCGGGTAAAAGAATACCTTGCCCATCAGTTACAAGAACCAGCATTGAGCAAAGCAAATGCAATTTGGCAACAATACGTCTCATTGAAGAAATCCTTCATCGAGTTTGAACAAGAAATGGCAGAACACTTTACGGATCGATCGGACCAACTGACCTCATCTTCCAAGGCACACAAAGCCCAGACCTACCTTGAGCTGCTAAGACTGCAATTAGACCGACGCAATCAACTTCGGGCTGAATACCTTGATCCAGAAGTAAACGATGCCTTTTACGGTGGTGAAGCAACTTATGACGAGTACACCTACTCACGACTGATCATTAATGCAGATACAAATCTCACGCAGGAAGAAAAAGCCTCTCAGATTCAGCAACTTCAACAAACCTTACCTGAAGAAGTCAGGCAAGAACTGGAAACCGCCCAACTGGCCGATACCATCAAGCACAACACTGACATAATTCTCGCTTCAGGTGGGACGGAACAAGACGTTGAAACCATGCGAAGAAACATGTTTGGTGAGGAAGCAGTCGAACGTTTTAAAGCCCTGGATCAACAACGAGCTGACTGGAAAGCTCGCGTCGACAGCTATCTGGTTCAAAAAGACCAGATAATGAATACAGAAGGTGTGACTCAAGAAGAACGACACATTCAGGTTGAAGAACTTAGAACCTCTTTATTCGATAGCAGAGAACAAATACGGATCAAGGGGATGGAGCAATCACGTTCTGATGCTTGAAGTCCGTTAACCAGAGATACACACGGTTGGAGAAGCCTTACTTCTCCAACAACATCACTGCAATACCAAGAAAATCAGAACTGGAAATAATACCTACCAACTTACCCTGCTCGGTGACAGGTAAAGCTCCGACACGAAGCTCTTGCAATTGGACCGCTGCCTTTGCCAAAGGCATATTTTGATCGATGGTTTTGACATCGCCTGTCATCACTTCAGACACCGTTAAACGTCCTTCAAGAATCGCCTTACTGCGCTCATAATTATCAGTGAGATTGGAAACACTGGCCGCATAGATATCACGTTTGGACACAATCCCTTGCACAACCCCCTCAGCATCGACCACTGGAATCTGCCGAATGTGCTTCGACTCCATCAATTCACGTGCTTGAGCCAAGGTTGAATTGGCCAGAACAGAAGCGACCTCTCGCGTCATATAATCCTTAACTAACATGAACATCCCCCTACAGAAATCATCAATGCATTAAAGATAGTTCAGTTATGCACGTGTCGTAGGAAATCTTTTAGCTAAAGACCTAACCCAGCAATTGCTTTCTCAGACGCTCAGCAAGCTCTTCAGGGCGCTCCTGCATAAAGCAATGACCACCTTCGACCGTTTCGGAATGGAAGAAACGCTGACTTTGAAGCCGTTCAATAGAACGCGCTATGAACGGGAAGGTTTTTTTGGCTGCCCAAATTTCAGTAGGCGTTTTGATACGATTCAAGGATGGCCACAAACGCTTTGGATAGGAACCAAAAATATCCGCTTCACGTTTAGGCGGGCATTTCAGACTGACTCCGTCCGCGGTATCTTGCAGCGCGTAATCCACATAGGCCTGTAGGCATTCCCGCTTCCATCCTTTAAAAGTGCCGCGTTCATGGAAGTAATCAAAGGCCGCTTCTTTTGTAGGCCAGGATTCAGTGCGTACTTTCGCCTGCCTTGCCAAAGGCGTGTGTTGCAGCATACCGAATAAATCAATGGTCGCCATGACACGTAACATGCCTGGTGGGAAGATCACGGGATCCATTAGAATGGCCTGATCAAAACAGTGCTTATCTTTCGACATCATTAAGGCAGTCAGCACACCACCCCAACTGTGACCAACCCCGTAAACAGGTACCGCCTGAGGTAACAGGCTCGTGAAATGATGCAGCACTTCCAGGGCCAGACTTGCGCATTTGTTCCAGCCCATAAATCGGCCACCTGTATCACTGTCGCCATGACCCGGTAAATCGGTGATCAACAAATCAAAATCATTGAGCAGAGGTTTAAGCATCGGAAGATACGTCAAACCACAAAAGCCATTGCCGTGAAGGAAATGAATGATGGGTTTTCCGGTAAATTCAGTTCTCCAGCCACGTAAGTTAAAACCGGAACGAACTTGATATGACCAGGGCTCTAGTTCGGTAATCATCTATCTCTCTGCCTATGCTTATCTACTTAATGGACACCGAACAGAATTCTATATCTTTTAGAGAAGGATGAAATAACAATTGTTAAGGATAATCCGCCAAAGTTATCATCAAACAACGCGACTAAAAAACTAAAGCTTAAACTTCGCTACCTGCTTACTCAGTTCATTCGCAAGGCCTAGCATCTGTTCACTGACTTCTTTACCGCGAATGGCATCCTGAGTGGATTCGTCAGCGACTTCACTAATGCGAACGGTGCTCTGGTTAATTTCCTCAGCCGCCAGATTCTGCTGTTCCGCCGCACTGGCAATCTGACAGTTCAACGCATCCAACTCTTCGATTTGATTGGTAATCTCCACCAGCAAATTCGCTACCTCATTAACATCTTCCGCCTTCTCACTGGCCTGCTGACTTACTGAAGTCATTGAATTCACTGCATCGCTGGCATCCGACTGCAAGACAGCAATGGTCTGCTGGATGGTGTCGATGGATTCCCGAGTTCGGGTTGCCAGGGAACGTACTTCATCAGCGACTACCGCAAAGCCACGGCCTTGCTCCCCAGCCCGTGCCGCTTCAATCGCTGCATTCAAGGCCAACAAGTTGGTTTGTTCCGCAATGCCATTAATCACTTCTAAAACGCTACCAACATCATTGGTCCGTTCGTTCAACACAGTAATCTTTTCTTTATTCTCAATCACCTGATCTCGTAGCTGATTGATCCCAAACTTGGCGTCTTCTACTAACTTTAAGCTTTCCGAAGCTTTCAGGTTGGCCGACTCAGACTTATCCGATGCCACCTTGGTATTGTCCTGAACTTCCGTGGCTGACGCATCCAGCTCAACAATAGCAGCCGCTACGGAATCGGTGCCTTTCTTATTGTTGATCATCGAGTCTTTGGTTAGCTCTGAAATTTCATCCACTGTTTTGGCTGCAGTCACCAATTGGTTTGCTGAATCCGCTACAAATAAATAACTCTCTTTGAAGGTTTTCATCATACTGTTCAGTGCCCGGCTTACCGCACCTAATTCATCGTCATGATGAACGACAATTTCCTGATTAAGATCTAGATTCTTCTCCACCGTGCGAATAGTCTTGCGCAAACGTTTCAAGCGGAACAACACCAAACGATTAAAGGTAATCGCCAACACGGAGAAGCCGATGGCAATCAATACCAATTGAATCAACGCGGCTTTGGTCACTGAACTGACAATCGATTTATCCACATTTGAAAGGTCGTAAGTCAGTTTGACTGCCCCGAGTACATCCCTATTACTCACCTGATGACAGGTCAAACAGTTCGTTCCGCTGTAATCATCGGTTGCTTCAATCGGCAGAACCAGAGACATATAACGCTTGCCTTCTTCCGAATAGACTTCAAGACCTCGCTCGCCTTTGAGCCCTTGCTTCTCAACCTCATTCTTTGCTTTTTGATCAGAAAAACCTGTCCCAAACACCTTGGTAATACCCTCACCACGAATGATTCGAGCTTCAACAATGGAATCATGACTGAGCAATTTATCCTGCATAATCTTTCGATTGCCGATGGTGCCAGTCAACATCATGGCATTAATGGAATCAAAATAATTAAGCGCCATGCTCTCCAGATTCTGCTCAACCAATTCTTCACTGAGCGATTTTTCGTCCTGATAGAAAAACACTACGGTGAATACCAACAAAGTGACGGCCGTTAGAATCAAGGTCAACTGGATTCTCTTGGCTAAAGACATAGATAACATAACGTCCTCTTATTACTCTTTTCATGGCGGTAGGTTTGCAAATAAGGTCGAGAGCTTATCGAATTCTGTAAGCGGTTTGAGTTAAGTTTTGTTGCTCAACACGATCCAAATCAATATTTCTAAACATTTATCGAATTCATAATTATCAACGCATAAAAAAGCCGTTTCTGATCATGAAACGGCTTTTGTCCCGTGCGCTGTTATATCGGCGTATTAAGCCACTGATTTAGAGAACTTAGCGCGATCATGTGGTCGCTCGAAGTCCAGATCCGGGCCAACGGGTACTACGCCGGTAGGATTAATCGTGCGGTGACTGTAATAGTAATGACGCTTGATATGCCCCATATTTACCGTCTCTTTAACACCAGGAACCTGATAAAGCTCTCGAATATAATTGGAAATGTTCGGATACTCTTCCAGGCGTTTCTTGTTGGTCTTGAAGTGTCCGTAGTACACCGCATCAAAACGAATCAAGGTAGTAAAGGCCCTCCAGTCAGCCTCGGTGACCTGATCTCCTACCAGATAACGTTGCTGACTTAGACGAGCCTCTAACCAATCAAGGCTATCAAATAACTCATGGTACGCTTCTTCATAAGCTTCTTGAGTTGTCGCGAAGCCTGCCCGATACACGCCATTATTAATAGCGTGATATACCTTCTCATTGACTTCATCAATCTCTGAGCGAAGAGCAACCGGGTAATAGTCCTGCGTATCGTTCGTCAAGTCGTTAAATGCTGAATTAAACATGCGAATAATTTCAGCCGACTCATTACTTACAATGGTCTCTGTTTTCTTATCCCAAAGAATCGGCACTGTCACTCGCCCGGTATAATCCGACTTGGCCTTTGAATACAGCTGATGAGCAAAGTTAAAACCATACAGTGGCTCATTATTTTCACCCTCAGGATAGGATTTAAACTCCCATCCTTCAGTCAACATATCCGGGCTAACGACGGTTACATCAATGTAATCAGTCAGACCTTTGATGGCACGAAAGATTAAGGTGCGGTGAGCCCATGGACAAGCCAATGATACATAGAGATGGTAACGCCCTTTTTCAGCTTTAAACCCCGCATCGCCTGTTTCGCCCGCAGAACCATCAGCCGTAATCCAGCTATGGAATTTACTTGCCTCACGAACAAACTTACCGTTGGAAGATTTGGTGTCGTACCACTGATCAACCCATTTCCCATCTACTAACAAGCCCATAACTCACCTCAACATTGATTAACTGTAATTAAATACCTTTACCCACCAGAATCTATAGCTTCCGTTAATGAGCCATGCGTCTTGCAATCACGTTATCCACGGACAAGCTACCACCGCCAGCAAACACGATTGAGACAGCCGCCGCCAACAGTGCCAAGCCAAACTCATACCCGTTATTGCTCAAGAACAAACCATTCTCCAAGTGCACAGTGACTATGGCTACTAACATGGTGAACGCTGCTAACAGTGCAGCCGGTCTCGCTAACAAGCCTAATATCAACGCTAGGCCACCAAAGAATTCGGCTGAACCCGCCAACAATGCCATTAGATAACCTGGTTCGAGACCAATAGAAGCCATCCACTGCCCGGTGCCTTCTAGGCCATAACCACCGAACACACCAAATAACTTTTGAGCACCATGCGCCAGAAGAATAATCCCTACCGGAATTCGTAAGGTCAGCGCCGCCATACCTGCATTCGAAGCTAACAACGCCTGTAATTTCGTTTTATTAAGTAAGCTCATACTATCTCTCCCAATCGTTATTTATACGCCCCGTCGTGAGTGACTTAATGAGCGCCTTAACTTGATAGGATTCATATTAGCTATCGAACTTACCGATTAAAAACATAATAAATCGACAATAAATATCTATTTAACTAATATTTATTTCATCGACTTCGTCAAACTAAACGCACCTCTAAGCTGACCGAGTTCGAAGCCGGTGGCTTGATCCTGGGGATACAACGTCTGAATGTGGTCCTTCAATTCAGGCTGAATGTTGCTTCCATGACAGGCCAAGCAAACCTGTCCAGTAGGAATAGCCTTCATATACCGAAAGGCACCCTCTGTAATAGTGGCCTCCTCCAACGTTTTTGGATCAGCCCCTGCCGCTAATTTTGTCTCAAAACGCTCCAGCACTTCTGCTTCCCAAACATCCGGTACATTCTCTGAATTTCTGACTTTGAGCGCAGTTCGACTTACTGACCAACCCTCTTTACTGTTTTGACCTGCAATTTCCGGCGCTTTTAGATTGCAAGCCTGAACCGCACTTTCTAAACCATTTGTACTCAGCTCTTGCTTGAGCACCCTCTTCAGCGACATGCCAAACGCTTTGGTTTTAACTCGGGCTTCCATGGTCAACACTTCCAGCTGAGTCACCTGAGGAGCATGACTTCCATGACCATCCGCCAACACCACACCTGAAGAAAAACCTGAAGCGAATAGACTGCTGACTAATGCCACTTTGATTACCTGTGCTTTTTGTTTATCCATCATGATTCTATTCCCCTCTTATTGATTCATGCCTAACGCTCAATCAACCAATGAAAGCCCGTCTGTTTTAAGCTATGAGCATTGCATTCAGCTGTCCTGGATGAGACCAGGCAATATTAGACAACTCTTAATTAGAATTATCTAATATTAATAGTAGCTCACAAATTAATCAAACACCACAGAGCAAATACCAGTAGAAACACAGAAATGGCAGAATCGAACAATAGACCTTTCAAAGAGCCATGAGACCATCACCTTTCCTGCTCAATCCTTAAACAGGTAGTCATTCCATGACCAAGCCGACATTCCAGCTTACAAAAGAACATTTCCTTTCTGGCCGTTCGATTCTCAATGGCGTCATTGGCGACTATCTGAGTCAGCAGGACAGCTCACTCAGTGTGCCCATGTCACTGCATACGAACTCTGATTTTTCACAGCCAGAGCAGTTGGATATCAGCAATCACCTTGTGATCTTCTTGCACGGTTTGACCAATGCTGAAAATATCTGGCGTCTATCAGAAAGCAATGACGACTACGGACGCCGCCTGCAAAGCCACTTTCATTACACCCCGTTCTATCTTCGATACAACACGGGATTAAGCCTCGAGCAAAACGGCATCGCCTTCGCGGAACTTATGGAATCGTTGATTGAGCACTACCCAATAGAGATTAGCCAGATTAGTCTCGTAGGTTTCAGCATGGGGGGATTGATTAGCCGAATTGCACAAGCCCATGCAACTGAGCAAACGCATCAATGGGTCTCGAAGTTCAATAATGGTTTTTATATTGGAACACCCCATGCAGGCTCACCGCTGGAAAAAATGGGCAGCCTTGTTACACAGACAATCAGCCGCATTCCGAAATCTTATATTCATCAATGGGCGGATTGGGCAAACATACGAAGTGAAGGCATACAGAATCTAAAACACGGTCTGAAACAAACATCGGTGGAATATCATCCGCAAGCCACCCACCACTTCATTAGCGGCGGCTTATCCAAAGAGCAAGGTGATAGCCCATCCTGGCTTACCAAGGTAGCAGGCGATAGCCTGGTTAGAAGATCCAGCGCTCAACCTAAAGATGCACCAATCAACAGTAAGTACCAACATTTTGAACACATTGCGCACTTACCCCTTGCCTATTCGGAAGAAGTTTACCAACAACTACACACTTGGTTTTCTGAACTGCAACCGTCACCTGAGACCATTCGACTGACCGTGGAGAAAGAGACATTAAACTTTCTTGATCATGGTCATCCAGACACCGCGCCTTCAACCTCAGAAATCATTAGAGACAGTATTGATCTGGTAAAAACGGGCATTGATCAAACCCTCAATACCGTTGAGAAAACCCATCTGGAAATAGCTAAAGAGCCCTTCTCTGTGCTTAATCGTATTCCGGTGGTGCGCCCGGTGGCTCAAACGGTAGACCGCATTCATAACGCCATCAGCAAAGGGGTCTACGGATCAATCCGACAAGCGACTCAACTAGCAGAGGCTGCATCAAAGCAGGCAACCAAAAGCATTGAATGACTTCCTGACACACTCTAGTGGCGATCCCTCAGACCTTTTATATCTTCCAGAATCAAGTAATGACATGGAATCAAAATCAACGTAATAAAGGTTGCGAACAACACGCCAAAGCCTAATGAAATCGCCATTGGAATCAGGAATTGCGCCTGTGTACTGGTTTCGAATAACAGAGGCAACAATCCCAAAAAGGTCGTCAAAGAGGTCAAAATCACCGGACGGAAACGAGCCGCACCGGACTCCCGAACAGCTTGCTCAATCGGCATTCCCTCTTTCACTTTTCGGTTCACAAAATCCACCAACACCAGACTGTCATTAACCACAATGCCCACCAGAGCCATCAATCCCATAAGACTCATCATCGAGAGATCGATACCCATTAGCCAGTGACCGGAAATGGCACCAATGAACGCAAAGGGAATCACAGACATCACAATAAAAGGCTGGCTATAAGAAGCGAACGGAATGGCTAATAAGGTATAGATACCAAACAACACAATTGCGCCGCCCCACATCATGGTAACGAAGGAATCTCGCTGCTCTTTTGCTTCACCTTCCAACGATGCCTGTACACGCGGATATTGAAGCAACAACTCATCAAGGTATTCAGACAAGTCTTCACTGAGCAACGTCATGTTCACCGACGTTTTATCAATATCGGCAATGACATTCACCGCTCTTTCCTGCGCCACATGATAGATGGTCGACGGCGAACGTCCCCACTGTGCCGTGGCAATATCACCAAAACGCGCTTGCTCACCTTCAGGCGTTCTGACCAACAGTTCATCGAGATCGGCCAGATTCCCGCGTTCGTTCAAGGGATAACGCACCATCACACGAATATCATCTCTGCCTCGCTGAATACGTTGCGCTTCATTTCCATAAAACGCTTCACGTACCTGACGGGTCACCTGCCGAAGATCAAAACCTAATAGCTCAGCTTCGGGCAAGAGTTCAATCTTAAGTTCCTGCTTACCGTCCGATAAGTTATCGCTGATATCAAACACACCATCATAGGTAGCCAGCTTTTGCTTAATCTTTTCAGCAACGGCTTCCAGTGATGTTAAGTCCTGACTCACCAATTGAACATCGATAGGATCGCCAGGTCGACCAATCTCCGCGCGGAACGTCAGCTGATCAACACCAACGATAGGTCCAATGCTCTGTCGCCATTCCCGTACCAGCGTCGAACTATCAACGGACAAGCTTCGATGCTCCGGCGGGGTAATTTCAAAACGCACCGAGCCAATATGAGACTGGCCTGAGCCGCCTCCACGAGAAGTTCCTTCCGTCGCTAAAATGTTTTCGATAATGCTCTCGCCAGAGACCGGATCAATGTACTTTTCCTGAAGTCGCACAGCCTGATCTTCCAGTCGACTAATGACCGCCTGTGTTTCAAACAGCGGCGTACCTTCTTTCATATACAAGGTCGCGCGCGCTGTTTCACTCTGAATTCGCGGAAAAAATACAAAACGCGTCCAACCCTGAGTCAACAAACTGACCGACACAAAGAAGATACAGACAAAGGTAAACCAGGTGAGATAACGACGATTGAGACACGCATTAACCACTGGGCGATACACATGAGACACAAACCAGATCAGACTGTTCGAGCAAGCACCTTGCATACGAATCAATAACGGTGGCTTATTGCCATAATCTTTCAGCTGTTTGATGTGCTTCAAATGCGCAGGCAGAATTAATTTACTTTCGACTAAAGAGAACAGCAGCACCGGGATCACAACAAAGGCCACTTGTTCAAACAGAATACTCAAGCGCCCTTCGATAAAGACAAAGGGCAGAAAAGCCACCACGGTTGTCAGAATACCGAAGATCACCGGTGTCGAAACTTCTTTCGTGCCGTTAATAGCGGCCGCCAATCCGTTCGGGTCTCGACTGTAATGGCTGTAAATATTCTCACCGGTCACGATCGCATCATCAACCACCAACCCCAGTACCAGAATAAAACCGAACAGGCTCAGAATATTGATGGTCACGCCAAACGCAGGCATCACAGCCAGAGCACCCATGAAGGTCACAGGAATACCCAGCACAACCCAAAATGCAATCACGGGTCGTAAAAAGAGTCCCAATAAAATGCTGACCAAAAGCGCCCCTTGCGCCGCATTGGTTAACAAGGTGTTCAATCGAGCTTTAATGATCGTTGCATCGTCATCCCAAATACCCAATTCCACATTCGGCGGATAACGAAAACGATTATCTTCAAGGTATTGATGTACGGCATCGGAAATCTGGATGGCACTTTCCACCCCCACTCGATACACATTCACCACCGCCGCTCGCTGACCATTAAAGCGAGTAAAGATCGGATCCTCTTCAAAGCCATCTTCAATGTTTGCCAGCTCATCCAGTTTCAATTCAGAGCCATCGTCAAAGCGCTTAATCACAATAGAGGCAAACTGACCGTAGTAATACGCCTGAGCATTGGCTCTTAGCAAGATTTCTCCAGACGGGCTGCGAATTCGACCTGCGGATAAATCGATAGACTGGCCCTGAATGGCGTTGGCTACATCATCAATGGTCAGCCCGTATTGGCGGAGTTTATGCTCCGACACTTCAATGGCAATCTCATAGGGACGCACCCCCTCCAGATCAGCCTGAGTAAGATTAGGCAGCCGAACCAGCTCATCGCGTACCTGACGCGCCAGCTCATTGAGTTCTTTCTCATCGAGATCACCCGCCACGACCACACTGAGCACTTCACGCTTGATTAAAGGCCGTTCCACCACTGGACGCTCGGCATCAACCGGCAAGGTTGAAAGGGCATCCACTCTCGATTTGATGTCATTCAATAAGCGCTGGGGATCTGCTCCGGAACGTACTTCTGCGGTGACCGTCGCAGAGCCCTCAGAAGAACGGGAAGTTAGCTTTTCTATGTCCGGAAGATCAGAAATCGCTTCTTCAATCTTGTTAACGACCCCGGTTTCCATGTCTTCCGGAGTAGCAGCACGATAGGCCACCGTCACATTGACGGTTTCCAGCTCAAAGCTAGGAAACACCTCTACCGGTAATACCCGCAACATGGTGTAGAGGCCGGCGATAACGATCGAAGCCAACAGCAGATTCGCTGCTACATGATTTCTGGCAAACCAGGCGATCATTTCTGTGCACCTTTCACATCCGAAACAGGCTTACCATCGCGCTTGATAATATTGACCCGAGTCCCACTCACGGCATAACTCATCGGCGTCGAGACAAATTCATCGCCAGACTGAATCTGCTGATTCACTGCCAGCACAATGCTTTCCTGATCTCGCCAAATCACATTAGCCGTTTGCTTCTTCAAACGACCATCAACGATTTGCCAAAGATACGCCCCCTCCACTAACGCGGTTCGAGGCAAAACTACAACGTCCGTTAACTCTTTCGCCAATATCTGAGCGGATGCATAATCACCAGGCAGCAGAGGCCATGGGTTATCTGCACTATCAAGACTTTCTTCTTCGAGAATCTCTGCGATAAGTAACATCTGACGACTCTGCTCTAGCACCTGACCACCATTGCGAACAATGCGTGCTGGCCAGCTCTGACGCTGAGCACCTTCACCCACTTCCAGAATCACATTGGGTTCGATCACCGTTTTAGAGGTATCTGCCTGCTCTTGTGAGGATGCACCCCGATCAATGGCTTGCCAATTCATTAAAGGTCGCCAGCTGGCCGACACAGGTAACGCAATTTCCAATACGCGACCACTGATGTCTGCTAACGCATTACCGGGCGTCACATAGTGGCCAAGATCCACTTGTTGAGACAGCACCAATCCATCAAATGGCGCGAGTATCCGGGTACGATCAAGATCGAGCTTGGTTTTCTCCAACTGGGCCAATGTGGAATCCAGCTCCGCTTCTGCAGCGGCTAGCTGGGGCTTCCTTAATACAAGATCAGGCGGTTCCGAAACGGCCTTATTCTTTATTGTGGAAGACAATCGTTGCCAATCTCGTAACGCTTGATCAGCACGAGCCTGCTCTTCATCCAACGCTAACTGAGCCTGACGTACCCGTGCTTTGGCCAGTTTCACTTCTACTTCATAATCACGAGGATCAATGGTTAGCAACCATTCACCTTGCTTAAATCGTCCGCCTTCTCGAAGATTTTCTGAAATCGCAACAACCGTCCCTGACACTTCAGCTGCGAGTGTGGATTCCGTCTGCGCCTGAACCAGACCTCGGCTCGGCATCTTAATCTGGAAGTCAGAGAAGCGGGCAGTCACTGTCTCGACCTGTAAGGCAATCTCGGGACGTGGTGGACGCTTCTTCGCTTCAGGTTTAAAAGCCGACAAGCCGTAGATCATCAAGATCGTCAACAAAATCACCAGCACAGGCAGAAGATATCTCAGTGGTGAGCGCTGGTTATGAGATAAATCAGACATTAAGGTTCCTGCTTGATTGATGAAGGTTTTGACGAAGATAAATTGGCGGAGGAGGCGTCTTCCGGCATTTCAATGAAAACCGAAAACTCACCCCCTAAAGCCTGATGTAATTGAATCCGATTCTGGAAATATCCGGCTTCCAGCGCCATTAACTGACTGGAACGACTAAAGGCCGTGCGCTGAGCCTGCAACCAGGTATTTAGGTTCTCCAACCCTGCCAAATAATTTTCAAAAGCTTGCTGTTCGGCTTGTTGCGAAACATCCACAGAAGCGTTTGCAGACACCAATTGGCGGGCTATCCAGTAATCCGCATCCAATGTTTGCTCCACCTCCGAAAACGCCGTCAGTGCCGTTTGGCGATAGTCAGCAATAGCCGCTTCCAAAAGGTATTGCTGACGTTGCTCTTCAGCCTCCAGACGTCCTGCATCAAAAACCGGCGCGGTTAATCCACCAAGGGCATTCCACACCAGCTCATCGCCTCTGACCACGTCGGACAAACTGTCGCTGGTCGCTCCCACACGGGCAGTCAAGGTAAAGCGAGGCAAACGATTTGCGCCAGCAGATAAAACATTCGATTGCTGACTTAACACCGCAGCATAGGCGGCCTGAACATCGGAGCGCCGTTCAAGTAGCTCAGAAGACAAACCGGCGGGTAATGACGTCAGACTCAGAGGCAAGTGTTCAGGAACATCATTTTCCAGAGAAGGATAACGACCGATTAACACCGATAGCTCCCGTAACGCTGTATTCAGATTCAACTGGCGTTCTTGTGTGTCAGTCTGGCCATTGAGCCATTCTGCTCTGGCGGAATAGACATCCAGCGCCGGGCGAATTCCGCGCTGAAAGCCATCTTCAATCACATCCAGACTTTCTTTCAAACTGTTTTCCTGAGCACTGGAAAGCTGATATTGACGTTTGGCCTCAATGGCATCAATCCAGGCTATGGCAACCTGACCGGCTAAAGACCGCCGAGCATCATAGAACAATTGCTGTTGTTCCTGATATGAAAGCAGAGCCGCTTGTTCAGCATTAGATAAGCGCCCCCAAACGTCCAATTCCCATTGAAGATTCAAACTGGCCGAAACACTGTTTGATGTATCCCCGATGGCATTGCGTTGTCGCCCGCCTTCCAAAGAGGCATCAATGTCTGGCAGCAACTCACCTGACGCGATTTCAGCCTGAGAGCGTGCCGCCAACACCCGAGAAGCGGATGCCTGTAGATCCTGATTATGCGTTAAGGCTTCTTCAATTAAAGTATCCAGCTGCTCAGATTGAATGACCTGATGCCACTGCATTTGAAGTTGCTGGCTGTTCTCGTCAGCCTTCGATTGCCAGCGTTCAGGTACAGTTAAAGCAGATAAACGATCAGGCGTATCTTGATCTGAAATCGTTTCAGATAGGGTCGAGCATGCTTGTAGCGTTAACAACGAACCTATGACAAGCCATCGGGAGAAACGATTTGATTGCATTAAATAATCGGCCATATAAGACAAACGAAGTAGACTAAATGAGAATCATTTTAATTTAACTGGTACAAATTTACTATTCTTAGCTTAGAAGCCTAAGACAATGGAAGCAGAAAGAAATTCCAGAAAAAGAACCGGTGGAATCAATACCCTGATTCCACGTAATAGAAAGCACTGTAAAGAGAAGAGAGTAACGAAGTGAAGACCTAGTCTATCCTAACTGACAACTCAGGCTTTGGCGCAAGATTAAACCCCGCTAATTGAGCGTATTCAACGCCTAGCCGGCCATAGAGTTGAACAATCTCGAAATACAACGAATCGAGCTGTTGGGTATCGTTCTGATTAAGCAAATCAAACGCACTGCTATGGATAGAAGAAATGCGAGCTTCAATACGTTTGAACTGATCCCGAATCACCTGATCCAACGCCAATCGCTCAGATTGTGATGATTGAAGCGACTCATCATTCAGTTTCAAAGTCCTTAAATACCAGCCTAAGCCATGCTTCATCTCATAGAGTTTCCTGGCGAACTGCAGGCTTGAGGCGATGTGGTTCAACGAAGTTTTGCTACGCCAGGACTCCAAACGTAACGGTTCCAACGTTCTTACACCCGTTCTGATAAAGTGAGGATCTAAGGGGGCCTTTGTTTTCATCCCTAAAGGTGCCGCCAACTGTTGCTGACTGATATCCGCTAATGTCATAACAACACCAGCAAACATTTGTTCAACATGGTATTTCATCTTTCCTTGTTGAATCATGTCCTGTTCCAGGAATAGCCAACGTTTGACGTACTCACCTTGCCAGGCACGATTCAAACGATCAGACGACACCAACAAGTTATGCACTGTATTTTCAAGCAAACCACACAAATGAGCGTCATTCTGATAGCGTTCAAGCTTTCCTACGGCCGGGTCAAATAAAAGGTACTCTATCGCTGAGAGCCCATGACTCGCCCTTTCATCCTTAGCCAGAAGCGCCGCATCAAGCTCGGTATTGTGACCAGAAACCCTTGAACGAACCCCTTGTTCTACCTTATTGGTCGGGTCGGGCCAGAACTGGAAGTTCTGAGACAAGCCCAACTCATCGATCGGCCCAAAGTTGATGGTTTTGATGGCCGACCAGGCGTTCATGGCTCTAACCCAGCGCATTCGGGTTTGAATCAATGAAACCTTATCCGGCGATATGCAAAAACGCTGAGTCTGATCTCTTAGCTGAACAACATCCGCGACAAAATTTCTATGAGAGAATTTAATGAATCCAGAGGCCTGCTTAAGCACCAGGTATTCAGGCAACACATCGCGCGTTGATGAAGAAATAGATTCGGAAGATTCTGTTTCCAGTGTGGTCTGCGCTTGCAAGGCATCGCATCCAGTTAAGAGAAATGCCTGTATCAGGCAACTGACTAAGACCCACCAATGTCTGTCACGACACGCAATACGCCACATTATTCAAAGAGTTCCATCTACACGTTTTTCCCGCATGCAATAACAACGCAATATCCCCTAAGAACCACACTGCTTTTACGCCATCCTTTTGTAGATGCCCGACAAGTTTTCATACCAGGCTAGATTCTTGAAAAACCAACCTTTGTGAACAAGCACACACTTTACCTTGCACTCTTTCAACGCCTGAAAGTGACCCAGTTATCAAGATCAAAAGCATCATCAGAAAGTTCATGTTCTGTTGTTCTTTTTTCCATTGAATGCCGTCATCCTAAGACCGAAATAACAAAAATAATAAAATAGCGAGAAGCGATATGCCTTTTTCCATCAGACAATTATTCAGCAGAAACAAAGCTGGCAAACCTCACAAGATGTTCCAACATCAAGAGGTCAATTACTTTAACAAGAGCTTCGGGGCTAATACTGCAACACCACCTTGTGAGGATGTTTTCTCTGTCCTTAGAGCCCAGATCACCAGTGATTCCCAAGTCGTGTTTCTGCACGAGGAAGACTCAAAAGAATCCCTGAAAGACGATGTACACATTGAAAAGAGTCAAGAAATAGGAGAAGACGAGCTACCCACTCTGGAAGAAGAGTTTGCCGCCAATCCAAATTACCTTCATGTCCCGACACTGGTCAAATTCCAGCCCAGCATTGGTGTCCTTTCAGACTCTGAAGATTCTGCCGGTTCCATTAGTAACCAGCTGGCTTCCGCTCATATTGCAATGCAATATTTCAAGTTTCCACAGGCTATGAAATCCGCCCAAAGTGAAGTCTTTGATCGAATTCCAGCTTGGATCATTTGCTTATCTGAAGACAACCATGACTTGTTCCTGGATGAATTTCTGGACCGCTACATTGATATCCCAACGCTTTTTATCTTTGATAATGCCACCAGCTATGGAACCCAAGCGAAGCTAAGATCCTTTTTAGAAGGCTTCTCTCAACAACAGAAACAAGCACTGAACTGAAGAAATCAAAAAGTGTGAAGCAGCTCACACTCAATCATCAGATTATTCAAGCGAAGGCAGCCGCTAGACAGATAGGATAGATAGTGATTTCAATGGATTATCCATCCACTTCATTGAAATCACCTCTAAATGCCAGCTAGTTAACAGCACTAGGCAGCACTGGTATTGTTCAGGTTGAACCTACGGCATCCATTTGGATGCCGCTTTTTTATCCCTTCCTCTCCCTCTAAAATCGTGACACAGATCTCAAAAACCGACCAAAAACTGTTCGCTAATCAACCAATCATCAAATAATTCATGTGATTAAGTGACTCTCCTTCTAGGATCAGACATTCTTACCAATATATTGATAAAACTATCAAAACATAATCCAAAAGAACAAAAATAATAAATAATCAGTCATGAAATGTTACGCACAAAAGGCAGTGATCTATTCATCGCCTGAACGATCAGTCTATATCGGTAAATTAGAGCGGGAGATGAAGCGAGTAAGCGCTGCGTCCACCCTAACCTTGTCTATTGATAAAGAGCTTGAATTAATTGACGAGAACAGTGGCCGAACCTATTTCACTCGATGCCTGCTCACCCCTGCCGGAACAGAAGTTTCCCTCAACACACATGACGCGACACTGGCGATTGTTTTTCTGGATACTCTGGGAAAAGACCTTTCCAAGCTAAAACCCTACATGACAAAAACCATTGAAATGGCCAACAGCCAATCGGTGTATTTAGACAGCCAACATACAGAAAAATATATTTTGTATGCCAAAGCGGTCTATTGCACCAAAACCCCCAATGAGCACATCACAGAAATCTTCAAGGAATGGGATCACTTCCAACCGAGTAAAGCATTGCCTTATGAAGCGGACGCCCGAGTAGAAAAGGTGATCAAGCTTATTAAAGACAACTACGCAGAAAATACCTCCGTTGAGCATCTTGCTCGAGCGGTGAATCTGTCTGTACCAAGACTTACCCAGCTGTTTAAAAAGGTGACCGGGACCCCAATCCGCCAATTCCGATTATGGCAACGCGTATTCATCGCAGCTCATAAGCTTAACGAAGGATATTCTCTGACCGAAGCAGCCCTGCATGCAGGCTTCTCGGATTACGCCCAGTTTTCCAGAGTCTACAAAAAACTGGTAGGCGCGAGCCCATCTGCCGCCAGGAACAATATAGAGATTCGAGTATTAAAAGAGATCGCCTAACTCAGCGCATCACTGAGTTAGCTCTGATGCCAGAACGGCATACCAACGGTGGGTGTACTTGGGCTGGCTGTCTGGCGCTTCAACATCAAGCCGGCATTATAAGCCATGCGCCCCGATTCCACGGCTGCCTTAAACGCCTTAGCCATCATTACCGGATCAGCCGCTCTGGCAACCGCCGTATTTAACAGTACGGCATCGAAGCCCATTTCCATCGCTTCTGCCGCCTGCGATGGTGCACCAATACCGGCATCAATGATTAACGGTACGCTGGTGATACGCTCACGAATACTGCTCAGGTTATATTTGTTTAATAGCCCTTGGCCGGTACCAATTGGCGCTCCCCAAGGCATTAGCACTTGGCAACCCGCATCCAGTAATTTCTGACACACCACCAGATCATCGGTGCAGTATGGCAACACCTTAAAACCGCGTTTAACCAACTCAGCGGCTGCTTCAATCAAACCATAAGGATCAGGCTGAAGGTTGTAATCATCTCCAATGACTTCCAACTTTAACCAATCGGTTTTGAAAATTTCACGCGACATTTCAGCCAGAGTGATGGCTTCTTTAGCGGTTTTACAACCGGCAGTATTCGGCAATAACTGAAGCCCCATCTGTTGGATATACTGCCAGATTTCATTGGCTTCACGCTGATCAACGGTCGAGGCATTACTGGACATCTGACGACGCAAAGACAAAGTGATAATACCGGCACCAGAGGCTTGAACCGCTTCATTCATAACCGCCGGTGAAGGATAGAGGGCAGAGCCAATCAATAATCGACTGTCGAAGGATTTGCCATACAGAGAGAGTTGATCCGGCACATTATTTTGATCAGACATAGTATTTTGGTTAGACACAGCTAGCCTCCGGCAATAGGTGACAGCACATCAATCTGATCACCTTCCTTGATAGTCTGTTCAGCGTATAGAGAACGAGGAACAAACTCACTGTTGATCGCCACTGCAAAATCACCTTCAAAGGCCAGTTCTTGCAATAGCTCTTGCAAGACCGCCGAAGCTACCTGCTTCGTTTCTCCGTTTACCTGAACTTCCATTCACTTACCTTCAATTAACATTCACTTGCCGATGTCATTAATTTACTGATGTAACTAGGGCAGGATCAATCTTTTCCAGAACCTGGTTCACCACCACCGGACTTAACAGATAACCATGACGATACAATCCATTCGCCTGAATTAAACCGTCTTCAGCATTAACCACCGGAAGATTATCCATCATAGCAGGTCGACAGTTAACCGACTGCTCAACAATACGAGCTTCAGCAAATGCCGGATTAATGGTGTACAAAGCACTACTCAGCTCAAGGCTCGATTGTACACTCATTGGCGACATATCACTGCTTTCTATTTCAGTCGCGCCGATGACAAAATGATTGTTTGGCTTCGGAGCCACATAAAGCTTGTATCTTGGGTGCATCAAACGTATCGGTCGATTCAGCTTAACCTCATGGGATTCTACATTGAGCACTTCGCCACGAACACCGCGTAATCCGTCTAACTGGACTTTTGCGCCCAACCCTCGCGTATCAAGCACCAAGTCGAAAGTATGCACCTGATCTTCGTCATCAATGATTCTCTTAGGCTCAACGCTTACCTTGGTATCAGCAACGAGGGTTACGTCGAGGCGCTTAAGATCATTTAACAGCCCGTGCAGTATTCGACGATTATTGAGATCGCCTTCCGGCTTCAGGAACAAGGCATGATCAAAATGAGATAGGGCTGGTTCCAGAGTACGGATGCCCACATGGTTAAGCGGATCCACTAATTCTTTCAGGCCCGGACGCCCTTCTGCTTCTTCATTAGCCAGCTTGTGTTTAAGGTCGATGTAGAACTGATCCAGTTCAGACTGATCTTGAGGGTGAGCCACAACCAAACTACCAGCATGACGGAAATGCATGGTCTTATTTTGGCTGGCTTCCAGTTCTTTCAACCACCTTGGCCAGATCGCCAAGGACTCCAGGCCCATGTCATATACTGCACGAGGGCTATGCACCAATTCACTCAAAGGGGAAATCATTCCGGCCGCTGTCCAGCACGCGCCTGCTGGTTGTTCAAACGACCCGGCATCAAACAGTGTGATATGATGACCCACCAAGGCTAATCGCCAGGCAGAAAGTCGGCCTAACAAACCGCCACCTGCGATACCAATATTCAAAACGCCCTTTGAATTCGTTTGGGATACCAAGACAACCATTCCTTAATTCTTCGGCTAAGCCAGTAAACAATAGGCGGATATTACTATGATCCATCAACACAGTTCCAACATCATTCAGTCTCACACTGAAATTAGTTTACAGAATGGCGATTATGCTGAAATACTGACCTTTCATAATGATCTTACGCTGGTTCTTTCTGAACAGACCTTGGCGATGTTTAAAGATCGCAATAGCGTTAACGACCCGCTAGGAAATGGCCTGATCACGACCGTTCAGCTTGAGCCTGAAGATCAGCTCAAGATGATTGAAGGTAAAATTGTGAAGAACTATCAGTCTGGATTTGTTGGCCTGATGGATGGACGAGCTATTTTAGTGACGCCGAATGTCATTCAGCTTTTCCCGACTGCTAATGACGCCTTGAAAAACCAGAACGAACTGGCGCGCTTAACACTGAATTGATCGACAACTTTCACTGCCCTGTCGCTAATCTCCGTCTACACTAAAAGATCTTTTAACGTGTTTTAACAGGGAACTGATTATGCGATCAGTAGAAAAATATGCCTTACTGTTCATTCAGTTATGTTTTTTCTTAGTTTTATCTGCTTGCTCTGAACCCGAAGCACCCAAAGTTAAAATCGCCATTAACCCGTGGCCCGGCTATGAGTTTGTTTATCTCGCTCAAGAGAAAGGCTTCTTCAAAGAACAAAAGCTTGATATTGAGTTAATCGAGCTCCCTTCCCTTGCCGATGTGCAAAGAGTCTTTGTGCAAGGTCGAGCCGATGGTATGGCCAGTACCATGATTGAAACAGTACAGGCCACCGGGCTTACTCAAAAGTCATCAACGATCATCCTTATTCCTGATTACTCCAATGGCGGAGATGTCATTGTTTCCTCCAAACAAGTGGCGTCTTTCAGTGAGCTCAAAGGTAGACGCATTGGCGCTGAAATTGGGTCACTCGGTATGTATATCCTCGCCCAGGCACTCGACAAACAAGGCATGTCGTTATCCGATGTTGATATTATTAATGTGGAGCAATTAGAAGCAGAAACAAGCCTACTTAATGGTGCTGTAGATGCCGTCGTATCCTACCCACCCTATTCCACCAACATTCTCAAGCATGATCAGTTTCATCAGGTCTTTGATACCTCTCAAATACCTGAGGACATCATTGATGTAATCAGCATTCGTACCGATGTCCTTACGACACTACCTGATGACTGGCTAGCACGCTTCCATAAAGTGTGGGATAAAGCACTCACTTACAGCCAAGCCAATCAAGACGAAGCTTATGGCATCATGGCTACGCGTGAAGGCATTTCAAAAGAAGATTTTGCCGACGCCCTTACAGGTCTTCAACTACTTGATTCCAGAGAAAGTATTAAGGCCATTCAAGCAGATCAAACAGCAAAGAATGTTGTGAAAGTATGTACGACGCTGGAGCACGCTAAAACCATCAACTTTGACTGTAAGAAAACAACGCCCATGATCAAATTTGCCCAATTCAAATAGACGCTAATCTCTAAGGTCGCTCCATGCCCAAGCCTTTTGAGTTTATACACTCCATATCGTCTAAATTTATACTCCCTTTGGTGCTGATATTCGGTGTCACCACGGGCGCTTTTTATCTGGTTTTTCAGCATAACTTCAGCGCGTTGGTGTATGAGTTCAGCAAAGAGCGAGCCTATGAAATTGCAGAACAACTCACCTTGACCATCGAAGTGAACACCTCACACAGAAATCTGGCACGAGCCATTGCGTCCATAGGTTCCTATGACGATGTGGATAAAGTCTTTCTGCTTGATAATGAAACTCAAACCATCATTATTTCGAACAAAAGCAAATACAACCGCAAACCCTTAAAAGCACTCCAAGCAAAGAAACTACAAGCGCTCCTATTGGAAGGGCTGGAAACTCAAACCAACCGCTTTACCGAGTTAGATTCAAGATCACATCAAAAACATAACACCATGATGATCTATAAGATCAACGCCATATCAGCAGATAAGAAATCTCTTCGACCCGTGACCCTGGTTCTATTCCTGAATGAAGAAGGCTTGATCAATTCCATCAACAACATCCTTATTCCATCGTTGCTTTTCCTGATCGCTGGCTTATTACTAACCGGAGCCTGTTTATACATCATCGCCAAAATTTCAATTTTCTCCCCCATCAGTAAGCTCATCTCACACATAGGAGAAGCCAAAGAAACCAAAGAAGCACTGACCTTCAAGCACGACACTTACGACGAGATTGGTCAGTTGGTTCGTAATTACAATGAGCTTATGACCGCGCTCAATGAAAACCAGCAGCAACTCATTGAAGCTAAAGAAGAGTCTGAAGCGGCCACTAAGGCAAAAAGCGAATTCCTGGCGACCATGACGCACGAATTGAGAACGCCACTGAACGGCATTATTGGCATCAGTACCATTCTCAAAGACTTTAATCTGAATAAAGGTCAGAGCCATTATGTCGATGTAATTAATCAGTCAGGCAATCAGTTACTCTCGGTGATGAATGACATTCTCGATTTTTCCAAGATCGAATCCGGAAAAATGGAGCTGTCCAATACCCGTTTTGAACTTCATCAATTGGTGCAACAGACGCATACATTGATGAGTGTTCAAGCTAAGGAGAAATCCCTTGGGTTCAAATTTGAAGACCGACTGCCCGAAACTGCCATTGAGCTTTACTCTGACGACACCCGAATTAGACAGGTACTGATTAACTTACTCAGCAACGCTATCAAGTTTACCCACTCTGGTAGCGTGACCCTGACCATCGAGGAAGATTCCGAAGCTTTACCTGCGCTAGACCCTTCTTCACCGTCACTGGCATTTAAGATTTCCATTTCCGATACCGGCATCGGATTAACCCAGGATCAGATCGGTAAATTATTTCAGCATTTTTCACAAGCCGATGCGTCTACCACACGCCAATTTGGCGGCACTGGTTTGGGCCTCGCCATCTGCAAAAATATTTGTAACAAAATGGGCGCTGAAATTGATGTCGTGAGTGAATATCAATCAGGTACCACCTTTACGACTCGTTGGCGTTTACCTATTGCGCAGCAAAGAGCACCTGAACATCAAAAAAACACACTGGAAACAGCCTTAATACCTTTTGAGGAAAAACGAGATCCCTTGCTAATCCAAACCCTTTGGGAAAGCCAGCACCAATCAGAAAAAGCCGATCAATATTCCGTATTAATTGTCGACGACACATTAATCAATCTTCATGTGGCAGAAGCCTTAATCTCAGCTACCGGAATCAGAGTTTACACTGTGGATAATGGCAAGGACGCCATTCACCAGTTTCAAGAACAACACCATTCACTGATACTAATGGACTGCCTAATGCCGGGTATCGATGGCTATGAAACCACACAGGCCATTCGTGACTACGAGCAATCTCATCATCTTGAAAGTGTGCCCATTGTCGCGTTGACCGCAAGCGCCTTACAGGAAACAAAAGAATTGTGCATAGCAGCAGGAATGGACGACTTTCTAACCAAGCCGTTTAACACCGAAGTGCTGATTAGCACAGTGTTCTGGTGGCTCATGAAAAACCACCCAAACACTGAAACTGACGACGGTTAACCTAGAACCTTATCTAGGCCTTGCTCAAGGTTGGCTACCGTGGTTTTTGGATCATGCAGTTTTTCCAAACCAAACAAACCGATACGGAAAGTCATAAAATCGTCTCGCTCGCCACATTGCAGAGGCACACCAGCGGCAGTTTGTAAGCCAGCACTCAAGAACTTCTTACAGTTGTGCATCATAACATCGTCGGTGTAACTCACCACAACGCCGGGTGCCTTAAAGCCTTCCGCAGCAACGCTCTTGATGCCTTTCCTTTCGAGCATTAAGCGAACAGCCTCACCCAGCGCTTGCTGTTCTTCTTTCACTCGTTCGAAACCGTAATCCTGAGTTTCCAACATGGTATCGCGGAACGCCGCCAGTGCATCGGTCGGCATCGTGGCGTGATACGCATGACCGCCGTTTTCATAAGCACGCATAATCTCCAACCACTTCTTTAAATCACAAGCAAAGCTGGTACTGGTGGTTTCTTCCAAACGTGCCAGTGCTTTTTCACTCAACATAACCTGAGCAGCACACGGAGAGGAGCTCCAGCCTTTCTGAGGGGCACTCAATAGCACATCCACGCCCACAGCCTTCATATCAATCCAGAGCGTACCCGAAGCAATGCAATCCAATACGAATAGGCCACCCACTTCATGAACCGCATCCGCCACTGCCTGAATGTAATCATCAGGGAGAATCATGCCTGAAGCCGTTTCCACATGGGGCGCAAATACCATGCTTGGTTTTTCCGCACGGATGGTAGCCACTACCTCTTCAATAGGAGCTGGTGCAAACGGCGCATCTTTCGCATCTTCAGTTTGAGCGGCTTGCAGAACAATTTCTTCGGACGGGATCTTACCCATCTCGAAAATTTGGCTCCAGCGGAAACTGAACCAACCATTGCGAATCACAAGACATTTTTGATCAGTAGCAAATTGACGCGCTACCGCTTCCATTCCAAAGGTGCCGCCACCTGGCACTACGACAACCGCTTCCGCGTTGTAGACTTTTTTCATGATGGAAGAAATATCATTCATCACGCCCTGAAATTTCTGGGACATGTGATTCAACGCACGATCGGTAAAAACAACAGAGTATTCAAGCAATCCATCCGGATCGACATCAGGTAATAAGCCAGACATGTAACAACTTCCCGTAATTTGATCTTATAAGAATTTGACTACTAAGTTAGTATTGCTGAAGGGAAGAGGCAAGTAGTTAAATCAATACCTTACGAAAAAAGAACACTTTACTGTTTTGCCAAACTAATCTTAGCTCTTTGGCTGATCCCAGTCTCACCACAAAACGCATTTGACACTGCCACTAACTTATCGAGATCAACCCCGGTTTCGATGCCTAAACCGTTAAGCATATAAAGCACATCTTCAGTAGCAACATTGCCCGACGCGGCATTTCTACCAGTACCGGCATAAGGACAACCGCCTAAGCCTGCAACAGAAGAATCCACCACGGACACGCCCATTTGTAATACAGCGAGAATATTGGCCAAGGCCTGACCGTAGGTATCATGAAAATGAGCAGCGAGTTTTCCGACCGGTACCCGTTTCGTAACTTGTTCAATCACTTGCTGAGCCTTCATAGGCGTGCCCACACCAACGGTGTCACCCAACGACACTTCATAACAGCCCATGTTGATCAACTCAGCACTGACGTCCGTAACTTTCTCAGGGGCAATCTCACCTTCATAGGGGCAGCCCATGACGCAAGACACATAACCGCGCACTGGTAAGCCCTGCTCTTCCGCCAAAGACATTACCGGCTCAAAACGGGCAAGACTTTCTGAAATGGAACAGTTGATGTTTTTTTGAGAGAAGGCTTCCGAGGCTGCACCAAACACCGCAACCTCACTAGCGCCTGCCTCGATCGCTGACTCCAGACCTTTCAAATTAGGCGTAAGTGCTGTGTAGCGAACACTCGACTTACGATTTAGTCGTTGAAACACTTCGCTACTGTCCGCCATTTGAGGTACCCACTTGGGTGACACAAAACTGCCCGCTTCCAGATGACGAATACCAGCATCCACCAGCCCTTCAATCAATTGCAGTTTGGCTTCAATGGAAACGGTTTGCTTTTCATTTTGCAGACCATCTCGAGCCCCCACTTCAACAATACGGACACGCTTAGGCAGAGCTAACGACGTTAACTGACTCATACTTCGCTGTCCGCTAGTTCAGAGTCAGACGTTTCAAGCTCCTCAGTTTCATCCAATTCCAACAGTGCCTGTCCCTCTTCTACTTGATCACCATCCTGATAGGCAATGCGCTCAACCAAACCATCGTAAGGTGCTGTTAAGGTATGCTCCATCTTCATGGCTTCCATAATCACTAATGGCTGACCTTTCGAAACTCGCTCACCTTCCTCCACCAGTACAGACACCACGTTGCCATGCATCGGCGCCGTGACACCCAAATTAAGCGCAGCATGATCATCGCCTATTCCCAAATCCGGCATCGCCTGTTCCAACATCAACTGACTGCCATTGAAGAACAAAGCAATGCGGTTTTCATCTGCATTGTGGTGAATATGTACAGGGATCTTCTGCCCATCCAGCCATACAGAGTGATCATGATCTTCCCCGCGCTCAATGGACACCTGATGCCCTTTACCCACACGAGCCACCCGATAACCATCTCGATTAGCCGTTACCGTAACAGGATAATTGGCGTCATTGGACTTCAGCACCATGGACTCGGAGGCGGGTAAATTCATCCGCCAATTGGTCAGTATTTCCTCTTCCGAATTTCGACTATCGACCAACCAGGCACTGCAGATAGCGATGGCTAAATCCAAAGCGGGATGTTCTTTTTCAGCCAACTGCGCCTGATGCTGCTCGATGAAATGGGTTGTTAACTGTGCTTGTCGAAACTCCGGCACAGAAAGAATTCTTAGCAAGTAATCACGGTTGGTTGTCGGCCCTACCACATAGGTTTGCTGAAGCATGATCTTCAATCGATCCAACGCCTGAAAACGATCCTCACCCCAGGCAATCACCTTGGCAATCATAGGGTCGTAATGCATGGAGACCTGATCACCAGAAACCACACCTGCATCCACCCGCGCCCAGCCATTATGTTCTGACGAAGCGAGAGAGGTCGTTGGGAATTGAATATGTTCAATCAAGCCTACAGAAGGCAGGAATTCATTATCCGGATCTTCTGCGTACAAACGCACTTCAATCGCATGACCATTGATACTCAACTGATCCTGACGTTTAGGAATCTGCTCGCCATCAGCGACTTTTAATTGCCACTCAACCAAATCCACACCTGAGATCATTTCAGTCACTGGGTGCTCAACCTGAAGGCGAGTGTTCATTTCCATGAAGTAAAAACCACCGGATTGGTCCAGCAAAAATTCCACCGTGCCAGCACCTTCATAACCAATCGCATGAGCTGCTCGTAAGGCAGCGTCACCCATACGCTGACGAAGTTCTTCCGAAACACCCGGCGCAGGCGCTTCCTCTACCACTTTTTGATGGCGACGCTGGATAGAGCAATCACGCTCGAATAGATAAACACCTTGACCGAATTGATCACAGAACACCTGAATTTCCACATGGCGAGGCTCAAGCACATAGCGTTCGAGCAACACATGATCATCACCAAAAGCATTCATGGCTTCCCGTTTAGCGGCTTCCAACCCTGGAAGAAAATCGTCCAAAGACGCCACCACACGCATGCCTTTTCCGCCACCACCAGCACAGGCTTTAATCAACAAGGGAAAACCAATGTCCATTGCATGCTGTTTCAACACATCCGGATCTTGAATATCGCCGTGATAACCCGGCACCAGAGGAACATCCGCCTCTTCCATCAGCGCCTTGGCTTTCGATTTGGACCCCATGGCTGAAATTGCATGGCCACTGGGGCCAATGAACTTAATGCCTGCATTGTTACAGGCATCAGAGAATTCGGCATTTTCAGAAAGGAAACCATAGCCAGGATGAACCGCTTGAGCGCCAGTGCGCTGAGCCGCTTCCATCACTTTCTCAATCACCAGATAGCTCTCTTTGGCCGGAGCAGCACCTAATAACACCGCCTCATCAGCCAATTTAACGTGTTGAGCGTTGGCATCTGCTTCGGAATAGACGGCTACCGTTTGAATACCGAGCTTTCTAGCGGTTTGAATTACACGGCAGGCAATCTCACCACGGTTGGCAATCAGGATTTTCTGGAACATCTAGAGAATCTCCTTATTCTGATTGGCCTGCCAATCCGGTGCCCGCTTATCCAGAAACGCTTTGAGCCCTTCCTGTCCTTCCGGTGAAATGCGAACTTTGGCAATCCACTCAGAGGTACAACGGAGAATATCTTCGGTAAGAGGTCTAGCCACCACATCACCAATCAAGCGTTTGGACTCACTCATGGCATGCGGGCCATTCTTCAACAATGCATCAATCCAAACTTGAATCTGGGCATCCATTTCCGCTTCATCTTTCACTACTTCATGAAGCAAACGCATGGAGCTGGCACGTTCTGCAGTGAATGTTTCTGCTGTCTGGAAGAAACGACGAGCATTGCGTTCACCCATAGCGCGAACCACATACGGGCTGATAGTGGCGGGAATTAAACCGATTTTGACTTCTGATAAGGCAAAGTTGGTCGATTCAACACCCACCGCCATATCACAACAACTGATTAAGCCCACGCCGCCACCAAAGGCCGCGCCCTGTACACGACAAATGGTTGGTTTCGAACAGTGATTCAGACGATACAATAAGGTCGCTAATTGAAGCGCATCGAAGATATTCTCTTCATAGGATGAGTCTTTCATCGACTTCATCCAGTTTAAATCCGCGCCAGCACTGAAACTCTTGCCATTGCCTGCTAATACCAAAACCCGAATATCTGGGTCACTTTCGGCTTTATCCAGCTGTGCCAATAACTCTGTGATCACTTCATCATTGAAAGCATTATGAATTTCAGGACGGTTTAGGGTCAGCCACATCACACCCGGCTGTTTTTGTTCTGCTAGTACAAGAGACATGTTGTTCCTTCCCTTACATTCTAAAGATGCCGAAGCGGGTTTCTTCAATCGGTGCATTCAGTGAGGCGGATAAGCACATACCCAATACATTGCGGGTTTCTGCTGGATCGATTACCCCGTCATCCCACAGGCGAGCGCTGGAATAATAGGGATGGCCTTGTTCTTCGTAGCCATCGATGATCGGCTGTTTAAACGTCTGCTCTTCCTCTTCGCTCCAACTTTCACCGCGTTTTTCCATGCCTGCGCGTTTTACCTGAGCCAACACACCTGAGGCCTGCTCGCCGCCCATGACCGAGATGCGGGCATTGGGCCACATAAACATAAAACGAGGATCATAAGCACGACCACACATGCCATAGTTACCCGCGCCAAAACTACCACCGATAACAACCGTGAACTTGGGCACTTTGGCACACGCAACCGCCGTCACCATCTTGGCACCATGACGTGCTATGCCTTCAGATTCGTATTTCTTACCCACCATAAACCCGGTGATATTTTGTAGGAAAACCAACGGGATCTTGCGTTGAGCGCACAACTCCACAAAGTGCGCACCTTTCTGAGCGGATTCAGAAAATAAAATGCCGTTATTGGCAACGATACCTACCGGCATACCCATAATGCGTGCGAAACCACAGACCAAGGTGGTGCCAAACAACGCTTTGAATTCATCGAAGTCCGAATCGTCCACCACTCGGGCAATGACTTCACGCGCGTCATAAGGGGTTTTCAAATCGGTAGGCACAACGCCATGCAATTCCTGCGGATCATATTTAGGCGGTGTCACCGGCTGGATATCCAACTGATTCGGTTTTACCCGATTCAATCGACCAACAGACTGGCGAATGAGCTGCAACGCATGATGATCATTATTGGCGTAGTGATCGGCTACCCCTGAGGTTTTACAATGGACATCCGCACCACCCAGCTCTTCCGCCGTCACCTCTTCACCCGTCGCGGCTTTAACAAGTGGCGGGCCAGCAAGGAAAATAGTGCCCTGCTCTTTCACAATGATGGATTCATCGGCCATAGCCGGCACGTAAGCACCACCGGCGGTACAAGATCCCATCACCGCTGCGATTTGAGGAATGCCTTTGGCTGACATATTGGCCTGATTGAAAAAGATACGGCCGAAATGTTCTCGATCAGGAAACACCTCATCTTGACGAGGCAAGTTAGCGCCCCCGGAATCCACCAGATAGATACACGGCAGGTTATTTTCTTCTGCAATGGTCTGTGCACGGAGATGCTTCTTCACGGTAAGCGGATAATAAGAGCCCCCTTTCACTGTCGCATCGTTCGCCACAATCATGCATTCCTGTCCAGACACACGACCAATACCAGCGACTGCACCAGCGGCAGGTACATCCTCACCATAGACCTGATGTGCAGCGAGCTGACCAACTTCCAGAAACGGACTGCCCGGATCAAGCAACGCATTAATTCGCTGACGAGCTAACAATTTACCTCGCGCCAAGTGCCGCTGTTGAGCCGCCTCACCACCACCTTCAGCGATCTTCGCTACTAAACCATTTAAGTCATCGACCAACGCCTGCATTTTTTGCTTATTTTCGGCAAACGTCTGTGATTTTGTATCTATCTTGCTGGTAATTTGCAACTTAAGACTCCATAAACAATTCACGTCCAATCAACATGCGACGAACTTCCGACGTACCGGCACCAATCTCATAAAGCTTAGCATCACGTAGCAAACGCCCCGTCGGATAATCATTAATGTAGCCATTACCGCCTAGAATCTGGATCGCATCCAACGCCATTTGAGTCGCAGTCTCTGCGGTGTAAAGAATCACGCCAGCCGCATCTTTACGTGTGGTCTCACCTCGATCACAAGCAGCCGCCACCGCATAGAGGTAAGCTTTAGAGGCATTCATTCGCGAATACATATCTGCCACCTTACCCTGAATCAGCTGAAACTCACCGATAGCCTTACCAAACTGCTCGCGCTCATGAATGTAAGGCACAACAACATCCATACAGGCTTGCATGATGCCGGTTGGGCCACCCGACAACACCACTCGTTCGTAATCCAGACCGCTCATCAAAACAGCCACGCCTTTATCCACTTCGCCCAACACGTTTTCTTTAGGAACAACACAATCGTCAAAGAATAAAGGCGCCGTATTCGAGCCACGCATTCCCAGCTTGTCGAGTTTCTTACCGGTCGAGAAACCGTCAAAGTCACGCTCAATAATGAACGCAGTAATACCATGCGGGCCTTTCTCAGGAGAGGTTTTCGCGTATACCACCAGCACATCCGCATCCGGGCCATTGGTAATCCACATCTTGCTGCCATTCAGCACATAGTGATCACCTTTGTCTTCTGCGTTTAGCTTCATACTGACCACGTCAGAACCGGCATTAGGCTCGCTCATCGCCAACGCGCCAATCCAGTCCCCTGAAACCAGTTTAGGCAAGTACTTAGCACGCTGCTCATCATTGCCATTGCGGTAAATTTGATTCACACATAGATTTGAGAAAGCTCCGTAACTCAAGGCAATAGATGCGGAAGCTCGGCTGATTTCTTCCATCGCTACGGCATGTGCCAAATAGCCCATATTGGCGCCGCCGTATTCCTCAGAAACCGTGACCCCCAGCAGGCCCATATCGCCAAACTTCTTCCACAGTTCATTTGGAAATTCATTGGACTTATCCACCTGCTCAGCAATCGGAGCAATTTCGCGCGCCGCAAATTCATTCACCTGCTCACGAAGCAAATCCACCGTTTCGCCTAAACCAAAGTTTAGATTTGAGTACAAACTTTTCACTGGTATCCCCTTCCGCTATCACGCGGCTTTATTCTTAGAGTTATTTAAAGGTACGATCTATTAAAAGTACGACTTACTTCTCAGCCATGGCTTGCTCGATTCGAGCTTTGTGCTCGTCTAATTCCAGCAACAAAAGATCGATATCTCTGCGTTGCTGCTCCAATCGCTGGCGACTCTCTTCTACCTTGAACAACACCTGACTGTACTGCTCGATATTTCGTTGTTCCGGGTCGTACAAATCAATCAGTTCTTTACTCTCTGCCAACGACCACCCCAAGCGTTTACCGCGCAAAATCAATTTCAACAAAACATAGTCTTTTTGATGATAGATACGACGCTGGCCCTGACGCTCAGGATTTAACAAACCTTCCGACTCATAAAACCGAATGGCGCGCGGTGTGATATCAAATTCCGCTGCCAAATCACTGATGGAATAGGTCTTTACCGTACTCACTGCTTACTTCACCTTTAATTTACGTTAACGTAAAGGTAAACTTATCATATATCCGGCTAAATTCAACAGAAACTGCACTAAGTCAACGTCTACACGCTATAAATAGGACAGACTACACTAAGTTAAATCTTTGGAAGGGAGTCCAACACATGTGGGAAGGCGTTGATCTATGGGGGCTGATTGCCGGTCTGGGCACCTTCTTATTCGGCATGATGACACTGGAAGAATCGCTTCAACGACTGAGCACTAATTCCTTTCGACAATTCCTGAAACGCTCCACCAATAACTCCTTTACCAGTGTCCTAAGCGGCATTATCACTACCGCCATTGTTCAAAGCTCCTCAATGGTTAGCTTGATGGTACTGGCCTTCGTTGGCGCAGGCATGATCCCTCTTTATAACGCCATTGGTGTGGTTATCGGGGCCAACCTGGGCACCACATTTACGGGTTGGATCGTCACTACTATCGGCTTCAAAATGCATTTATCCGCATTAGCCATTCCCACCATAGGCATCGGTTGCTTAATCGCCGTCGCCACTGATAAAGAAAGTCGCTGGCAATCCATAGGCAAAACCTTACTAGGCTTCGGCTTATTGCTGTTTGGCCTCGACATGATGAAAAGCAGCATCGAGTCCGTAGCAGAGAATCTGGATCTGGAGTTGCTCCGTGGTTGGCATCCAGTCATGTACCTCATAGCCGGGGCATTTTTCACCGCACTGATTCAGTCCAGTTCCGCCAGTATGATGATTACCTTAAGCGCGTTGAACGCTGGTATTGTCGATCTTCCCGCCGCTGCGGCACTGATCATTGGGGCTGATCTGGGCACTACAAGCACCACTGCTCTGGGAGCACTAAAAGGCAGTATCACCAAGAAACAGGTGGCAATGTCGCATGTCCTGTTCAACCTGATAGTGGATCTACTCGCGTTTATTTTATTACTTCCAATACTGCCGAGCTTGATGAGCTGGCTGAACATCCAGGACCCTTTATACAGTCTGGTCGCCTTCCACAGTCTGTTTAATTTCTTCGGTATTTTGCTGTTTCTACCACTACTGAAACGATTCAGCCGCTATCTCGAAAAGCTCTTTGTAGATGATGACGAGGTTCGGAAATACATACAGAATGTTCCCGCCAACATGACAGAAGAAGCTTTGGTCGCCATAGAAAAAGAAGTTCGTAGACTCATTATCCAGGCAAACTCGGTGAATTTAAGGAATCTGAAAGTGGATCCTCACCTTTTAAAGATCAATGAAAATCAAAAAGATCAGCTGGACTCCGAGTTTGAAGCGCATATGAAATTTCAGGAGCGCTATAACCGCTTAAAAACACTGGAAGGCGAGCTCGTAGAATACGCGGGAGAAATACAACAAACCCAACTTTCCAAGCGACAAGCCAGACGCCTCATGCTGCTGTTACAGTCTGCACGAAGCGCGGTGTATTCCGCCAAGAATCTGAAAGATATCCGTGAAGATCTGGCCAATTTCCGCCATCCGGACAGCGAATGCATTTCAGGCTATTACAATGAATTGATCAAAATCGAGAAACGCTTCTATGAACACCTACTGGACTGGAATCAAAATCTGCACAGCCTGGATCGGGAAGCCATTGCGGACCTCTACACGGCGTTGAAAAAAATGCATGAAACCTTCAGCCAAATACTCTATCAAGAGACGCTGACTAAAGGCATCAAGGAGCTGGAGTCATCAACCCTGTTGAATGTTAACCGGGAACTGCTCAGTTCAAACCGCCAATTAATCGAGAGTCTACGCCTGCTCAAACGCAGTTCGGAACACATCAGGAACCAAGGCTAATTTTCTCGCACGGTAATCAAAGAAGACCACGCCATTCTTAGCCTGAGCCACCAAGGTGTTGCCGTGATCTTTGGTGACTTTATAAATTACATCACACCCGTATTTATTAAAGTCCGTCACACCCACCTCAAAGGTTAACTCATCTCCGGCAAAACACTCGGGCAAATCCAAGACAAGCCTGGCCATATTTTCTTTCCTTTATGATAGGTATCAACCGCAAATAGATGAACTTTGGCTACACTTACAAGACTAACTAATACGCTAGCATCCCCATCACCAAAGCAGCGTTTGTTCGTCGTTTATCAGCCTGAACGGATATTTATGAAATTTACAGAGAACATTAAAGATTCTGCCGAACTTTTAAAGCTTTCTTTACCTGAGCTTACCAAACACAAGCTGGCAGTAAATCCATATAACTACGGTCTGATGTATGCTCACACGTCTGGCGTGTATCAATCCTTAACCAAAGACCTTCAAAGTACGCTTTCAGAACATGGCACTTTAACACACGAGCAAAGTTTAGAGCTGTTTAAAAAGCACATCATTAACGACCTGCTGACTGTCGACCGTAAGCTGGAAAACAGCTATCAAACCGTAATGAGCAATGTCAGCGAATCCGCCAGCAAGACCGAACAAAGCACCGGCGATCTTGAACAACAACTGCTGCATTCTCTAAATCGCCTAGATTCCACCGAAACCAGCGAGGAATTAAAAACGGTTGTCGATATTATTGTCGAAAAAACCAGACAGGTAGGTAAGACCACGAAAGAGTTCCGTAATGTACTTAACGAAGCTCAATCTGAAATATCCCGCCTTAAAGAAGAGCTGAAAGAAGCGAAAGCCGCTGCAGAAAAAGATGCACTCACCAAACTGCATAATCGCAGATACTTTGACAACCAGTTATCCAAAGCCATTGAAGCCAAAAACAACCTGAACTCACTCGCATTAATTCTTATCGATGTAGATCACTTCAAGAGTTTCAATGACAACTATGGCCACCTGATGGGCGACATGGTCCTGAAAGCCATCGCTCAGGTCTTTATGGAAGTCTGTAAAGATTCAGACAATATTCCTTGCCGTTTTGGCGGTGAAGAGTTTGCGATCTTATTACCTAAAACATCCATGCGTGAGACCAAAATCCTGGCCGAAAATGCCCGTAAAAAGATTTCATCCCTGGTACTAAAAGACAAAAAATCAGGCACATCCATCTCTAACGTTACCGCCTCATTCGGACTTTCATTTGCCGGGCCGGAAGACACCAACGCCACCTTGATTGAACGCGCGGATAAAGCACTGTACAAAGCGAAACAAGACGGTCGTAACCAAGTCGTCAGCCTATAATCACAGCAAAGAAACAACAAAAAAACGGCCTACCCCCTTAAAGAGGCAGACCGTTTTTCTAACACTGATTAAGGCTTAATTAGTTTCCAACGTACTCACTCGGTAAAGGAAACTCGAACTCACCTGCTACCGGGTAATGATCCGATAGATCCCAAGATCCCCAGTGCTTCTCTTCAATGCTACGAGGCGTCAAAAGCTTATTCGTCGAATAGAATGGCGCCAGATGCTCGTTGGAATACAACACATAATCCAAATATTCATTGTATTCATCATCCGCATAGACATTCACAGGACCTGCATAAGAATACTCGTACTCACCAATGGCTTCAGGCTCTGTCGCATTTAGCACTGTCAGGAAGTCCTGATGCTCTGCTGGATAATTCACTTTATCGACATTGAAATCACCAGACATGATCACAGGCTCATAAGCTGGAATCTGCTTGCTATCGACGAACGCTTTATATTGGGCAAGATGTTGGAAACGCACTGCAATATCTTCTGCACCGGTATAAGCGTGCGTATGCGTACCAAAGATATGGTAGTTATTGCTGCCTTTTACAATGTTTGCGTAATTAATCCCTTTTGCAGCTAAACAACCATCATTGCGGCAAGCGTCATACACCTGGCTATCTTGCTCTACGATAGGCCAACGACTGGCAATGAACGAACCACCATTCAGAATCTTGCCAAACTTCCAAGGAATGTCAGTCTGAAATGGGTATTCATCACGCAGAGCAGAACGGAATTTCGCCGTAAGTACCGGATCAAATACTTCCTGGAAAACCACTACATCATAACCTTCCACAAACTCCGCAATCGTTTCTAAACGATCGCCAGTGTTCTTGGCAATAATGCCTGGCAACAATGCCCACGTGTTGTAGTTCAACACTTTCAACTGATTGCTATAATCTGCTGTGGTTTCAACTTCAAAGTTCTTGTTGATCACATAACGAATGTCATCACCTGAGATACGAGCCACTTCAGATTTAAAGGCCAGATCTGTTCCAGCACCTTCATGATTCATACGAATTTGATGAATCTCACGATCGTAATACCAAGGATCGCTCTCGGCTGACAGCCACATCTTTGAGAATGTCATGGTGCCTTGCAGCTTTTGGCGAAGCGTTAATACGTCCGAACTGCCAGTGACCTTAGTAGTGAAGTAATAGCTTTTACCCCATTTAATACCATCATCACGATTGAAACGCAGAAACTTAACCGTTCCCAACGGAGGAACTTCCGTTGCTAATTGCTGCCACTCATTGCCATGCACAATGTTGTTGTGGCCAGTCTGAACTGTATTAATGTATAGCGTATCCATTGTGTTGTTTGTTAGATAGATGTAACTCTCCGCTGAAACAAGCGGACTGAGCAAGAATCCAACCAAGAGAATAATTCGCCTAAGAGCCATGACTTCACTTCCTTTACTTATTGTTGTTATCAACAGGCTGGTCAGTTTATGAACACTAGGTAAGAATCTTGATGACAAATCATGACACCGTAGCGACATATTAAGCCAAGCTATTTCAAATAGGCAGATCGGCCAGCCCCTGGAAGCCATTCAACCCTGTTTTACTGAATAGATATTCAACAAAAAACTCCACTTGCGAAAACACCTCACTTTATTGTTCACTTAGACACCTGTAGCCATTGCAAGTCAGATCGCTAAAGCTACAATGTTTGACACTCTGACTTTTTATAACCGACATCAAATGCAATACAAGGGAAGGGATTCGTCAGAGTGAGCGGCACTTATTTATGTCTATCCAGTATCTGTTCTAGATGACTACGAATAATTTTTTGCAGTGCCCATTAATACACAAAAGAAAGAACATAGAGTTAGGAGATCAATATGTCTGATTTGAAAGCGCAATTTGAAGCTGCAGTGAACTATGTACAAACCGCTGAAGGTGACTTCAAGCCATCAAACGAACTTAAACTAGAACTATACGCTTTGTTCAAGCAAGCTTCTGAAGGCGATGTGAATGGTAAGAAGCCAGGCATGATGGATCTTGTAGGTAAAGCCAAGTGGGCTGCATGGGAAAAGCTGAAAGGCCAATCATCTGAGCAAGCGATGGAAACCTACATTAGCCGTATCGAAGAGCTAAAATCAAAAGCAGGTTAACCCCCGCTCTTTTCGCTCATAAAAAAGCCGACCACTTAGGTCGGCTTAATTATGCCACTCAGACACATCCATCTAACAGACTATGCTGCTTGCAGTGCCACTTTGTCAGAATCAAGATACAGACGCTTCAATTTATCCGACACCACTCGTTCAATATCAGAACGATCAAACTCAGACAACTTAGCTAAGAAGTCGGGTTTGATTCTATGCAAATGCATATAAGGAAGCTTCTGATTAAATTCTCTTAAATCACCTTTGACCAGCACTGGCAAGAAGGTATCTCCGACCTTTTTATGTGAATTGACAACATGGGCGATGGCTTTCTTAAAAGGCACGGGTTTGTTAGCAACGTGCTTGTTTTTCACCAGTATCGTCACATGTAAGCCACTCTTACCAATCAACTCTCCAGGAACGACAACAATACCAGTCGGTTTAATTGCTTCAGAATTAATATGACTTATCGTGTCGTGGTACGCGTAAGGGTTCGGCAGAACCACCATTTTTGAATTATTGGTGGAAGGAAAGTTCATGGAGTAGTTGGTATACAGCTGTTCAACCGATTCAGAATAAACGCACAAGCGATTCTCAAAGAGCATGGCAAACTGCTTTGCCAATTGTTGTTTGGCAAATTCATCAAGATTCCATATCAGGTCTTCATTATCTTGGGATTGCTCTTCAACCATAATGTCTCTCAACACCTATAAAAGGATAACTAATCATTCAATGTTATGACTAACTTACTCTAAATATAGCCATTTAAAATGTGATGAAAAGCAGAGATTAACAATCTCTCACACCCGAAATAAATTATTTAACTATTCGTTAACATAAGACGGACAGAAAAGTGAGAACCAAATCACTGTACAGACCAATTCAACGCTAGTTCTTAATTTCCGGGATAGCATAAGTCACGGTTGAAAATGCGACGGGGGCGTCATCTCCCTCACTGTAAAGCCGAACTTCACCCACTGCCAGACGCCTACCTAATTTAATGATTTCAGCCTTAGCAATCAGATCTCCATGCTTGGGACGATTCAAAAAATTAATACTTAAGCTTGAGGTCACACTGTGAAACCCTTGCTCACCCTTCTCGGCTATGATCGCCACCCACATCACCGCATCCGTCATTGTCATCATTGCAGGACCGGAAATCGTCGCGCCAGGACGTAAATGTTTAGCGTTTGCAGGAAGTCGCATCGTGGCCCGCATGTTCCCAACATCCTCAATAACAGCCTTACTTTCAGGAAACCCTTTGCTGAAAACTTCAATCACCTGCTCTTTCGTTAAACTCATAATTACCTCCTGATGAACCGAATAACCCGACTATACTGCACTTAATAACGAATTTAATTGGCACGACCTCTTTGTTTTCTTGTTCTTACTGAACACATTTTAGCCATCATTGCACATTAACAAGCCCTCATAACTGTATGATTTTTATACAGCTATGCGACATAACCGCAATTGAATGTGGGATATATCCTACAGAGAAGTAAGAAATTACTACTAAATGCATAACAAGATATAAGACATTTTCATCAATTATTACCATAACCCTATGATTTAATGAAACTTTCTAATTTATTAACCGTCTCGTCAGTTTCATTTTTAGAGGTTTTATCTACTTTTTCTCTTCCTCCAAGCTGATATTATTTCTCTCGTGGTCAGGGAATTGGATTGAGACCACAAATGACAGGACGTCAAAGGAAGAGCCCTAGGATAGGGTCTAGCAAGGACATTGCTTTAACAAGGACGTATCACGGATCGATACAGACTCAAGGTCGAGTCAGGTACGGATAGCAAAGAATAATAACAAGGAATGATACACACCGGACGGTGTTTTTGTCTGCCTGAAGACACATCCTAAGATCGATGGAACGGTCTCTTGTAGTATGGATGGTATCGGCAGGATGCTGATCGCAAAAGGACTGCGGTAGCTGATATGACAATGCATGTTTACTGAATATTCATCGTCATATCAGCAGCTTACTTCTCCCCTCTTAAATTTCTCTTTTCAAACTTCCATTTTTATCCAAACAACTTGGTATTAATTTCTGTAAATTTTGATCCGTCTATCAAAGTCGGCAGTATTCTCTCTTCCTACCCAGCTAGTTTTTCTCTTCAAGCCAGATTAAGGTCGCCCAGACCACACACAAAGGCATCATAAACAGATTCAAACCCGGAATCATAAACAACACACTGGTCACACTACCAAATGACAGTGATCTAACCGGCTTAGAATTAATCCAAACCTTACTTGCGGCAAAGTTATGTCGATGGTTGTCCAGAGGGTAATCAAAGTATTGAAAAGCCATTAACCAGGCGCCAAAAGCAAACCAGATAAACGGCGCGAAGATATTCACTCCAGGCACAAACGATAAGATCAATACCACCAAAAACCTTGGTAGGTAATAGATCAGTTTTCGGAACTCCCTGATCAACGCATGTACCGCCTCTTCAGCAAGCGTACGATCATCCGGGGCGACATAAGCCTCCCCTAGCTCAACCTTTTCAACTTTCTCACTGAGAAAGGCATTAAGAGGCGCCGCAATAATGTTACCCAAGATATTAAAGGTCGAGATACCAACAATAACGACGGTAAAAATAACGACGGGAGCAATGACCCAACTTAACCACGATAACCACTCGGGAAATACGCCCTCTGCGGCACTCACCCAGTCAGGAATCCAACTAAAGATATAGAATCCAAGCGCAGAGAATAGTGAGATATTGATCAGCAAAGGACCAAGCACATACCAACGTAAGTCAGGACTGACTAACAAATGAAAAGACCGCTTTAGTGAAGCCAGCATACTCAACCTTTATTTTTGAAAAGCTATTTTTGTCTATATATGTTCAAAACAACAAGTTTAAAGTTATCACATTCACTGACTCAAAAATAAGCTTGTAGGACATTAACCATCAATAACTACAGAAATATCCGAAACCTTTTCACACCAAAAACCATAAACCATTGATTTATATGAACTATTTTTTCTTCAGTCCATTCCTAAACAAGATATACGAAATAAGTCACAAAAGTGTCATCTGCAAAGTTTTAAATTATCTCTGTCGACAGGAGGTTGACCGGCGAGAAAGGACTTCTTGCCAGCAAGGAATCGCTTTAGTTTAAGCACAAAAAGGAATGGCATTGGATGCTGACGCCAAGACTCATGGAATGAGACTATTTGCAGGATGCAATACTGGCGACCAGGTCAAGGACAGGCCTAAAGGAAAAACCACCACACTATAATAACGATATCAGTGGTGTAGCCTAACATAAGAGAACGGTGACACCTGTCACCGGATTCTTTTTCTCATTTATCTCTTCTTACTAAGCATGCCGTTTCCGCTCAGCAAGAAAGCTCAGAACCAGAAACGTCACAATCACAATTGATGCAAACCAGTTTTTGTTCAAATGGATCAATCCAAAGTTAATGGCTAATTGGCCATACACCGCCAAAGCACCGTAGCCAAAGGTACACAGCAGGATAAATGCGCTCATTCTGAACATAAAGTGATACGGCTGCATAATACGCCTCACAGCAGCGTTCAGCTCGCCACCATAGACCACTAATAAGACAGCCACCCAGGACATAATCAGCAACTGTCTATGACCCCACAGCCAGTCAGATAAATCAGAATTTAATGACCATAACCAATCCATTATGTAACCTCTCCTATCGACACTGACCGGGTGACTTAACCATCAAAAGATGTATCAGGCTAAAAACTCCGGAGACAAAAAAGCCGCAGTATACTGCGGCTTTCAGGGCGTATTAAGCTATTTTCTAACGAAAGACCAAGTTATTACTTATCAACTGTTTCCAAATGATCTTCTACTTGCTCAACGTCCATATGACGTACATCTAAGCCTTTCGCCAAGTAAATCACGTACTCACCAATGTTCATTGCATGATCACCCACACGCTCAAGCGCTCGTAGACACCAAATAATGTTCAATACACGAGAGATACTGCGTGGATCTTCCATCATATAAGTAATCAATTCACGAACGGTGCTGCGGTATTCCATATCAACCGTTTTGTCTTCATGCGCAACTTTAAGCGCAGCATCCACATCTAAACGCGCAAATGCAGTCAAAGAGTTTTGAATCATTGAAGATACTTCATCACCAATATGACGAATTTCTACAAAGCCCTGTTGCGAATCGCCCTGACCACTCAATTCAATCGCCAAGCGAGCAATTTTAGAAGCCTCATCACCGATGCGCTCAAGATCACTGATACACTTGGATACAGCTAAAACCAAACGAAGATCACTTGCCGCTGGCTGACGCTTAGCCAGAATCTGAGTACACTCTTTATCAATAGTGATTTCCATGTTGTTCACCAGCTCATCGCGCTCTCGCACCAATTCAGCCAATTGAACATCTGCATTGATCAGGGATTTAATCGCGTCACGAACCTGTTTCTCAACCATGCCACCCATCTCTAGCATGCTCTTTTTAACGCCTTCCAGTTCTTCATTAAACT
>Ga0255776_10000402_pt1 | contig 49362 bp, 51 predicted proteins | sample 071ome_19_FD_179974 | JGI IMG/M metagenome (GOLD analysis project Ga0255776, IMG submission 179974) | Coastal salt marsh microbial communities from the Groves Creek Marsh, Skidaway Island, Georgia - 071413AT metaG (version 2) | ecosystem: Environmental > Aquatic > Marine > Intertidal zone >... | reverse complement strand
CGACCACGCAGGCTCCCTGACATTACCTTGCGCGGATGGTATCTGGAACTTGACTCTGCCGTCAATGGACACCGCATTTAAAATGCCTCTATCACCCGTTTTTGAGGCATAAATCACCATGCTGGCGTTTGGCGCGATACTTGGCGACTCATCCAGCTGGGTTTCAGTCAGAATCCGGATGGTTCCCCGGGCCAGGTTAAGGATTGAAATATGGAAATCATCATTATTGTCATATCGATGGACCAGAATCATGTTATTGCCGTCTCTGAGCATCCTGGCGCGGGCATTATAGTTGCCTTCAAAGGTCAGACGCTCTTCCCAGCGGGTCTCCAGGTCCACCTGGTAAATTTGTGGATTATTGCTGCGCTCAGAGGTGAAAATCAGTGATGAACCATCAGGCGTCCAGCTTGGCTCAGTATCTATGGCAAAATGATTGGTAATACGCTGCAATTCGCGGGTGCGCAAATCCATAATGTAGATATCCGGATTACCGTCTTTTGAGGAAACCATGGCCAGACGGTTGCCTTCCGGTGAAAATACCGGCGAGCTGTTAATGCCGCTAAAATTGGTCAGTTGTTCCCTGACACCGGTACTGACATTTTGAATAAAAATCTGTGATCGCCCCGTTTCAAAGGACACATAGGCAATCTGACTGCCATCCGGCGACCAGGTAGGAGACATAATGGGCTGCTCCCCTTCCCACAGGATCTGTGGCCGGCCGCCATCGGCATCAGCCATTTCCAAACGATACGGGAAAGGCCGGTTTCTGTCTTCGGTGACATACAGAATTTTGGTGGAAAAGGCTCCGCGTACACCGGTAATTTCCTCAAACACCAGATCACTGATTTTATGGGCAATATCACGCAATTGTGATTCATCACCGGTGATGACCTCACCACCCAGACGCTCTTCACGCAGGACATCAAAAAACTCATACTGGACCTGAATCAGCCCACTGTTTTCACGGCGGCTAATCTTGCCTACCAGTAGATAGCTCGCACCGAGAAAACGCCAGTCCCGAAAATAAACCTCAGCCTGCTCGTGTGGCTGACTGAGCATGTTGGCTGGTGAAATAGGGGCAAATTCACCGGTATTACGAAGGTTGTTACTGACCACCTGATCAACCTGATCACTCAGCACCCCAAAACCTTCCCACTCAAAGGGCACAATGGCTATGGGAACCGGGTTATCAATACCCTGTGTGATCACAATATTAAGCTGGGCTTTGGCCAGACTGGAAAGACACAAGCTACATATAAGCAATATGCGACTGAATCGGTGCATTATCGTAATAAGTCCTCGGGTCTGAATGTCAGTATTAAATTTCTAAAACTCGCTTCGAACAGGCTGATTGACATCTCCTGCAATTCCGGAAAACGTTCAGCACGCCTTACTGCCTGCTCTACGGACCGGTCAAAAGCAGCATCTCCGCTACTCTGAATAAAGTCGACCGATATCACTTCCCCTGTCGGTACCAGCCGGATAGAAAGAACAGCAGTCATGCCGTTCCTGGCACTCGGAGGGATCACCCATTCCCGAGCAACCGCGTTGTAGATAATAGCACTATAGGCATCAACAGCACGAGCGTTCTCGGCGGCCTGCTGAGTAGCAAGTTGTTGCTGCCTTTCCAGTTCTGCCTGCCTGGCAGCCTCCTGCTCTCTTGCCAGCTGTTCCTGACGCTGCCGCTCGAGCCTTGCCTCTTCCTGACGGCGCTGTTCAGCTGCCTGCTGTTCGGCTTCCTGTTGCCGTCTTTGCGCCAGCTCGCGTTCCTGACGGAGTTGCTCCTGTCGTTGCTGTTCCTGGATTTCCTGCTGACGCTGGGCCTCGGCTTCTCTGGCACGCTGTGCGTCGGCTTCCCGCTGGCGCTGTGCATCGGCCTCCCGAGCACGCTGCAGTTCCAGCTGTTCTATGCGACGCAAACGCTGGGGATTAGCTTCTGCCGTACTGGCATTGATATAAACCGGCTCATCAAGATTGACCATATCTCGGTTAAGCATGGCATTGCCCATGATGAGATACAGCATGAAGCCATGTACCAACAGGGCAGCAATGACCCCCGAGGGATAACCCTCATATTTGAGCAATAATGTCATAGGATGGAATGCAAACACGGGCTTTATTCCTTATTTACTATGCACATCGACTGTTCAGGGTGTAATTTCCGGCGGCTGTGTAATCAAACGTACGCTAGGCGCCCCCGCATCTTCAAGCGTCGCCATCAGGCTGATGACCAAACCATAATTGACTGCTGCATCGGCTTCGAGGAAAACCGGCACCCCAGGATTCTGGTTCATGATGCGGCTGACATTATCCCCGATTGTTTCCAGCGGAACGGGCTCGGGGTCTCCCGATACTTCACCCAGGCTGATGTAGTACTGCCCCTGTGCATCAATGGAGACAACCAGGGTCAGCTCATTGTTGTCATCGACAATTTCAGCATCAGCCTGCGGCAGATCCACACGCACACCCTGGGTAATCAGGGGTGCTGTTATCATGAAAACAATCAAAAGCACCAGCATGACATCAATGAGCGGCACCACATTGATTTCGGCCATTAGTTTTCTGCGCTGTTTATGGGTTTCAACTCGCATTTGATTCATCCGGCCTGCTAGGCTGTTTTGTCCTGGCGTTTGGTATGCGCCTGTCGATGCAGGATACTGGAAAACTCGTCAATAAATGTGTGATAGCTGTCACTAATGGAGTTTACACTGGCCGAATAGCGGTTATAGGCTAGTACTGCTGGAATGGCGGCAAACAGACCCATTTCAGTAGCAAACAGGGCTTCTGCAATACCGGGAGCCACAACAGCCAGACTGGCCTGACTCTGATTTGCCAGATCAAAAAACGCATTCATGATGCCCCAGACCGTACCAAATAGACCGATATAGACCGAGACACTGCCCACCGTGGCCAGAATTGGTAAATGCCGTTCCAGCACTTTTTCTTCACGTGCCAGCGCAACGCGCATCGCACGCTGTGAGCCCTCCATCACTGCATCGGAATCAATACCCGGTTGCTGACGCAGACGGGTGAATTCCTTGAACCCCGAGCGAAACAGATTCTCCATACCGATAATGCTGAGATCTTCTTTTTTCAGCTTGTTAGTGCCATCCCTGAAAAGCTGGCTCAAATCCATGCCGGACCAGAATTTTTTTTCAAACTTTAATACTTCTTTATCGGCATCCTGAATGATGATCCACTTCTGCACGATGATGACCCAGGACAGAACCGAAAGCACAAACAAAGAGAAAATGACCAGCTTACCGATAAATGTTGCATCGATAATCATGGTCCAGACACTCATTGATTCACCCATTTTGCTGCTTTCTCCTCTTTATCGAACAGTGTCATTGATCATCCGAAAATAAATCCGAACTTCGCCCTTTCAGGCCAAAATGCCGGTAGGCATATTCCGTGACCATTCTTCCACGCGGTGTTCTGGTAATAAAACCCTGCTGAATCAGATAGGGCTCGAGCACATCTTCTACTGTTCCCTTTTCCTCACTGATGGCCGCCGCAATACTCTCGATACCGACAGGCCCACCGTCAAATTTTTCAATCAGCGTCATCAAAAAACGCCGGTCAAGATGATCAAAGCCGTTTTTATCAATACTCAGCATATCCAGCGCTTCTCTGGCGATGTCCGCACTGATTTTGCCCTGGTGTTTGACCTCGGCAAAATCTCTTACCCGACGTAAGAGACGATTGGCGATTCGCGGTGTACCGCGCGCGCGACTGGCAATTTCCTCAGCGCCTGCTGTATCACATTCGGCATCCAGAATCTGCGCTGAGCGCGCCACTATGCTACTTAAATGCTGCACACTATAAAACTCCAACCGCTGGACAATGCCAAAGCGGTCACGTAGAGGCGAGGTCAACAATCCTGCCCGCGTGGTTGCGCCAACCAGGGTAAATGAAGGCAGCTCCAGTTTCAGCGAACGTGCAGAAGGTCCTTCACCAATCATGATATCCAGTTGATAATCTTCCATTGCCGGATAAAGAATCTCTTCCACGGCTGGGTTCAGGCGATGAATTTCATCAATAAACAGTACATCCCCCTCTTCAAGATTGGTGAGCATTGCAGCCAGGTCACCCGCCTTTTCCAGTACCGGTCCCGAAGTACTTTTCATGGTGACGCCCATTTCATTGGCGATGATATGGGACAGTGTGGTTTTGCCGAGTCCAGGCGGGCCAAAAATCAGGGTATGATCGAGCGCCTCCTTACGCTGACGGGCAGCTGAAATAAAAATTTCCATCTGCTCCTTAACCCCTTCCTGACCGATATAGTCAGCCAAGGTTGCCGGACGGATGGCCAGCTCCTGCTGCACCTCATTATCAGTCTGTGTCGCAGAAATTAAACGGTCTTCTTCCAACATGAGCACCTAGCCTGTCATATCTTTGAGTGCAATTCTAACCAGAACGCTGGTTTCCGCTTGTTGCTGCGCTTCCTCAAGCTTCGTCGCCGCACGGCTGATAGCACGCCCGGCTTCTTGGGGCTTATACCCGAGTGCAATCAGCGCTTCTTCAGCCTCTCGGTAGGCTTCATTGTATGCCTGTTTGCCGTCCGACTGTGCGCTATCTGATTCTTCTTGATACCAGTCCTTGAGTTTATCGCGTAATTCCACGATTAGCCGCTCTGCCGTTTTCTTACCCACGCCCGGCAAACGTACCAGCGCATTTACATCATCATGCCTGACACAGTTTGCCAGCTCCTGAATATTCAAGCCCGACAGAATACCCAGCGCCATCTTCGGGCCTACACCGTTCAATTTTATCAGCAGACGGAACAGGATACGCTCATGGCTCTCAAAAAAACCATACAGGAGCTGCGCATCTTCCCGAACCACCAGATGGGTATGTAAATTGACGGCCTTGCCGGTCTCAGGCAATTGATAGAGCGTACTCATTGGGACTTCGACCTCATAGCCGACGCCCTGTACATCCACCAAAATCTGGTTGGCCTGTTTATCCAGCAGGGTTCCTGTGATTCTGCCTATCATCGTTTTATATGGTCCTGTAAACGCTTGCGCCGGCTGCCCTTCACTCCTACCATCTTAATCAAACTTGCTTGCGTATGCACATGACAAACAGCCACGCACAGAGCATCAGCCGCATCTTTCTGAGGCTTCGCCTTCAGGGACAGGATGGACATAACCATGTGCTGCATCTGCTCCTTGTCGGCCCTGCCCCGCCCGACCAGGGCTTTTTTAATCTGGTTGGGCGGATATTCAAAGATTGGCAGTTCCAGATTTCGGCAAGCAACAATGACAGCCCCTCTGGCATGCCCCAGTTTCAAGGCAGAGACCGGACTGCGGCCAACAAAGATTTCTTCCAGGGCAACTTCATTGGGATGGTATTTCTCGATGATGCTGCTCAGCTCATCAAAAATAACTTTGAGTCGTTCGGTAAATGGCAGATCGGCGACACGAATACAGCCCGAGGCAAGATAGTCTAGTTTGTTCCCTTTCGCATGGATTAAACCGTAACCACATACACGGGAACCTGGGTCAATCCCTAGTATCAGGGCCATAAGCCGTAATACCCTCCGGTCTTTTGCCGCATCAATTATTCAGTTGTGCCAGCACCTCATCATTAATGCTGGCATTGGAATAGACATTCTGTACATCATCCAGGTCTTCGAGTTGGTCTACCAGGTTAATAAGCTTTTCAGCATTATCCAGATCAAGGGCTATTTCGTTAGAGGCCAGCATGGTTACTTCGGCACTACTCGCAGCAAGGCCAGCCTCGTCCAGCGCATCCTTTATCGTGCCAAAATTTTCAAAACTGGTGCGCACCTCAAAAGAACCATCATCCTGGTTGATGACATCATCCGCACCTGCTTCCAGGGCAATTTCCAGCAGTTGTTCTTCATCGGTCCCGGCCGGATAGGCAATCACACCGGCTTTATCAAATAAATAGGCAACAGAACCACTGGTCCCCAGATTGCCGCCGGCTTTGGTGAAGCAATGCCTGACTTCTGCGACAGTTCGGTTCTTGTTATCAGTCAGGGTTTCCACCAGAATAGCCACACCGTTTGGCCCATAGCCCTCATAGGTCAGCTCTTCCAGATTTTCGTTCTCTGCGCTACCAGCACCTCGAGCAATGGCGCGATCAATGGTGTCGCGTGTCATGTTGGCGCTCAGTGCCTTATCGACAACCGCTCGAAGTCTCGGGTTGTCGGCTACTTCACCACCGCCAAGTTTGGCAGCAACCGTCAGCTCACGAATAATCTTTGTGAATATTTTGGCGCGCTTGGCATCCTGCCCAGCTTTGCGGTGCTTGATATTCGCCCATTTACTGTGACCAGCCATATTTAAACTCTAGCTACTTATACTATTACTCTGCTTTTGCCTGTTCACGTAAACGAATATTCAGTTCACGCAACTGCTTGCTGGCAACTTCACCCGGCGCATCTGTCAGCAGACAGCTGGCCGATTGCGTTTTTGGAAACGCAATCACATCCCGAATGGAACTGGAGTTGGTCATCATCATCACCAGACGATCCAAGCCAAAGGCAATACCACCATGCGGCGGGCAACCATATTTCAGCGCTTCCAGCAGAAAACCAAATTTGGCTTCCGCTTCAGCCTCATCAATTCCCAGCACGCGGAATACAGCCTGCTGCATGAGCGGATTATTGATACGAATGGAGCCGCCACCCAGTTCGGTACCATTAAGTACCATATCATAGGCTCTGGATAGTGCAGCCAGAGGTTTGCTTTTGAGATCTTCCGGGCTACAGGAAGGCGCTGTAAAGGGATGATGCACGGAGGTGTAATTACCCTCTTTATCGGTTTCAAACATTGGAAAGTCGACGACCCACAATGGCGCCCAAGTTCCTTCCAACAAACCCTGATCCTTGCCGACCTTGTCACGCAGGGCGCCGATGCTTTCATTAACCACAGCGGCCTTGTCTGCACCGAAGAAGAGGATGTCGCCGGTTTCAGCGCCAACCCTTTGCAGTACCGACTGTACGACATCCTCCGGCATAAATTTAAGAATCGGGGACTGCAGTCCCTCTATACCAGCAGCCAGGTCATTGATCTTGATCCAGGCCAGTCCCTTGGCGCCGTAATTGGCCACATAGGCAGTATAATCATCTATCTGCTTGCGACTGATTTCAACAGCACCGGGAACACGCAGAACAACAACCCGGGAATCCGGATCATTGGCAGGAGCATTGAATACCTTGAACTCGACTGACTGCATCAGGTCAGTAATATCGACCAATTGCAGTGGGTTACGTAAATCCGGTCGGTCAGTTCCGTATTGCCGGATTGCATCGGCATAGCTCATGCGTGGAAATTCCGGCAAAACCACACCCAGGTGCTCTTCAAATACCTGCCGTATCATAAGTTCTGAAACTTCCATAATGGCATTTTCGTCCATGAAGGAGGTCTCAATGTCTATCTGGGTGAATTCTGGCTGGCGGTCGGCTCTTAAATCTTCATCACGAAAGCATTTGGCGACCTGATAGTAACGGTCCATGCCTGAGACCATCAGCAACTGCTTGAATAACTGCGGTGATTGCGGCAGGGCGAAGAAACTTCCGGCATGAGTACGGCTGGGCACCAGGTAGTCACGCGCCCCTTCCGGTGTTGCGCGGGTCAGAATCGGGGTCTCTATATCCAGAAAGCCATGTTCATCAAGGAAACGACGGATGCTGCTGGTCACCCTGGATCGGGTGCGCAGTCGCTTGAGCATCTCGGGCCGACGCAAATCAATATAGCGGTGGCGCAGTCGCACATCCTCACCAACCGACATATGCTCATCCAGCTGAAACGGTGGTGTCTCAGCCGCACTGAGGATTTCCAGTTGCTTGCCCAGCACTTCAATTCTGCCAGTCGACATATCGAGGTTTTGAGTACCTTCCGGCCGTTCGCGCACCAGACCGTCTATACGAATGACGTACTCATTACGCACCTGCTCGGCAAGGGCAAAATTTTCCTCTGTGTCCGGGTCAAACACCACTTGTGTAATACCATCTCGGTCACGCAGGTCCAGAAAAATGACCCCGCCATGATCCCGCCGCCGATGCACCCAGCCACACAGCGTGACTTGCTCACCGATATTACTTTCATTTAATTCACCACAATAATGGCTGCGCATATCTCTACCTTCTTAAGAGGATCTGGTGTATATACGGCGTCAATACGCCATCTCGACCCTGAGTATCCTTCTACGTCGTCTTGTTGTCAGATGTCGAAGAGCCCCCATCCTTGGTTTTATTCTGACTCTTATCGCTTCCGCCCTTTTCAGCTTTATCCTCACTGCCTTTCTTCTTGGTATTTTTGAAATCGGTCTCATACCAACCTGTACCTTTCAGGCGGAAACTGGCAGCAGAAATCTTCTTTTTCAGACTGTCTTTACCACATTCCGGACAGGTTAGCAGAACCGGGTCACTGAACTTTTGCAGTTTTTCCAATTCCACTCCGCAGGACTCACAAATGTATTCATAAATAGGCACTGTAAACCTCGACTCTCACCTAAATGTGCACCTTGATAATGCACTCAACACCATTTTGCTCTAGCAGAATCAAAAGCGCTGCATTGTACCTTATTTATTTCGCCGACAACATTTTTGATCGAAAACACTTGCATCAAAAAAAATAGCCGAAAAAGCGTAAAAACTCACACAAAAGCCTTGCCCGCTCTGGGTGAAAAAGATATAAAGGCTCCCTTGACTGGCGACATGAGTTTCAAAAGTCCTCAGCCTGAACCAGCAGTAAAATGAATCCGTTTTTAAACTGATTTGCTTTGAAAGTTGCTCTCTTCAGCCTGAGTTTTTCATTAACCAATTAACTAACCAAGAGATGAAGGTATGGCTGTAAAGAAATCCGCGAAGGCACCCGCAAAAAAAACAAGCGCAATCCAGGAAAAATATACCAAAACAGCAATCCTTAGCACTATTTCTGAAAATACGGGGCTCACCAAAAAAGAAGTCTCACTGGTGCTGGATGAATTAACAACACTGATCGAGCGTCATATCAAAAAACGCAGTGTCGGTGAATTTACCCTGCCTGGCCTGTTGAAAATCAAAACAGTAAAACGTCCTGCGAGGCCTGCCCGCAAGAATGTTCCAAATCCCTTCAAACCGGGCGAACTCATGGACATTCCCAAAAAACCGGCAAGCATCAGAGTCAAAGTACTGCCTCTGAAAAAACTCAAAGAATTTGCCCTGTAAGCTCTCACGGCAAAAGAGTTCGAAAAGCAGCCTTCGGGCTGCTTTTTTATTGGCCTAAAACAGTTATCATTCTTCCCATATGCGAAGCTCCAAATATTTACTTGCAACCACCAAGGAAACCCCGGCTGACGCCGTTGTCACCAGCCATCAGCTGATGCTCAAAGCGGGCCTGATCCGCAAGCTGGCAGCCGGGCTCTACACCTGGATGCCCATGGGCTTGCGGGTACTGAACAAGGTCAGCCGAATAATTCAGGAAGAGATGGACGCAGCCGGTGCTCTCCAGGTCAGCATGCCCGTGGTGCAACCAGCCGAGCTCTGGCAGGAATCCGGACGCTGGGAGCAGATGGGCCCGGAATTACAGCGCCTGCAGGATCGCCATGAACGTGATTTCTGCCTGGGGCCAACCCATGAAGAGGTCATCACCGATCTGGTCCGTAATGAAATCAGCAGTTACAAGCAGTTACCCATCAACCTTTACCAGATACAGACCAAGTTCCGCGATGAACGCAGACCCCGTTTCGGTGTCATGCGTGCTCGTGAATTCACCATGAAAGATGCCTATTCATTTCATGTTGACCAGGCTTCCCTGCAGGAAACCTATGAACTGATGTACCAGACCTATACAAAAATTTTTACCCGCCTGGGCTTTACCTTTCGGGCCGTTGAAGCCGACTCTGGCAATATCGGCGGCAACAGCTCTCACGAATTTCATGTCCTGGCCGATTCGGGTGAAGATGAAATTGTCTTCAGCAGCGACAGTGATTATGCGGCCAATCTGGAACTGGCAAGCTGTCTGGCACCCCATGGTGATCGGGCTGATCCAAAGCAGGACTTGCAGGAGTATGATACCCCTGACACCGGTACCATTGAGGCCGTCTGCGAATTGCTCAAAGTGCCTGCACAGCAGACCCTTAAAACCCTGATTGTCCTGGGAGAAAAGGAAAACGAAGAACCCGCAGCGCTGATCGCCCTGGTCTTGCGAGGAGACCATCAGTTGAATGAGCTCAAGGCGGCAAAACTGCCCGGCATCCAGTCTCCGTTGAGTTTCGCCTCGGAAGAACAGATACTGGCAACGATAGGCTGCAAACCCGGCTCCATTGGCCCCGTCGGCCTGCCTGAAAAAGTGAGGATCATTGCCGACCTTGATGCTGTGCTGCTCAGTGATTTTGTCTGTGGCGCCAATCAGGATGGCAAGCACTTTGGCGGTGTCAACTGGGAGCGTGATTGCCAGTACCATGAAGCGGCTGATCTGCGCAAGGTGATTGAAGGCGATGCCAGTCCCGATGGCAAAGGCACACTGTCCATCAAGCGCGGCATTGAAGTCGGCCACATCTTCCAGCTTGGCAACAAATACAGTAAGTCCATGCAGTTAAACATCCTCAATGAGAACGGTAAAAGCATCATTCCGGAAATGGGCTGTTATGGCATTGGGGTAACCCGCATAGTTGCCGCTGCCATTGAACAATGTCACGATGAAAAGGGCATCATCTGGCCTGACAATATCGCGCCTTTTCAGTTGGCACTGATTCCCCTCAACGCTCACAAGTCTGAGCAGGTACTGCAGCTGTGTGAAAAACTCTACCAGGACCTGTCAGCGGCCGGTATCGAAGTGTTCTATGATGACCGCGACAAGAAAACCAGCCCTGGCGTGAAATTTGCCGATATGGAACTGATCGGCATTCCCCACCGTCTGGTCATCTCCGAACGCAGCCTGGAGAAAAACATGCTGGAATACAAACACCGCGCCAGCGAGTCCAGCCAGGACATTCCGCTGCAGGATGCCATGCGTTTCCTCAAGGAAAAAATCCTCCCTTGAGCACAGGTTTTTTCTCTTTAAAGGAGCTGGTTTACTGCAGCCCATCGCTAATCAGAGGCCATGAACAACTCGGCAAAGCTTAGCTTCAATTCCGTTTTCGAAGCAGCTTCGATATTGGCAAAGCGTGTCTTAAGCAGATCCAGATTCGGCAAATGCTGCCTGATCAAGTCTGGCAACTGATCAAAATCCTGCATTCTTGGCAGACTTATATCCAGCCAGCCCAGTTCAGCCTCGAGCGGTAGCTGGCTCAAATCCCTGACCAGGACAAACTCATCGACAGCACATTGGCGGATTACCTTGTTTTTTTCCAGCAGCTTCATCATGCGACTAAGGCTGATTTCATTAAAGGGCCATCGCTCCCGAATCAAACCACTGATAGTGACACCGCTGCCTTTTTGCTGCTGCTGCCAGAACAGGTGCAGTAGCGCCAGCATCAGGATATGGGGATGCACCTGCTGGCTTTTATATTGGGCCTGGTACGTTGGCAGCGCCCTCACCAGATTGGCGCCAAATAAAATAACAATCCAACAAAGATAGACCCACATCAGGAATATCGGCACTGCTGCAAACGTACCGTAAACAAACTGATAGCTTGCCAGTGATATAAACCAGGTAAACAGTTCCTTGACGACCTTGAATGAAAGCGCAACCACCAGTCCCCCAATCAGGCCATGCACAAAGCGCACCCCGCAATTTGGCACCGCAATATACAATAGAGTGAAAGCTCCTGTTGTCAGAATCAGCGGGAAAAGCCCCAGCAGGAAACTGGTAGTACCCAGGCTTTCAGAGATATCCAGAAAACTGTCAAACAGGTTCAGGGAAGTAATATAGGAACTGATGGCCAGGCCCATACCCAGGAGCAAGGGCCCCAGACTCATCACACTCCAGTACAATAAAAAGGAATTCAGCCCGCGCCGGGATTCATTGACTTCCCAGATACGGTTAAAACTTCGCTCAATATTCTGCAGCATCAGAAAGGCCGTCACAATTAACATCAGGGCTCCAACCCAGGTCAGATTTCTGGCCTGCTCACTGAAGCTGGTTAAATAGTTTTCCAATTCCGAGCTGGAGCTTGGTAACAAGCGATCGAAAATCATCTCCTGCACCTGTATACCGAAACCCTGAAAGGCGGGAAAAGCAGAAAGAATGGCTGCTATCAGCGTCAACAGAGGAATCACTGCAAACAGACTCATGTAGGTCAGTGCCTTGGCATTTTCGACGCCCTTGTGGCGGACAAAGTTCTGCAGAGCAAAACGGATAAACTGCCAGGTGTCCTTGAAAACATCTCTGAAAGATACTTGCATATTCATTTCCACGGTCCAGCCGGAAGGACCACACTACCAAAAGCATAACCGATTGCTTGTCCCTTGTTTAATCAAATTTACTTGTCTACCATCTGCTGCCACAGTAACGACGCAACAACGATGCACAGACCATAAAGGTATGACTATGGCCAAATTTACGATTTACCACAATCCACGCTGCTCCAAATCAAGACAAACCCTGTCAATTCTTGAAGAAAATGGCATACAGCCCGAGGTCGTGCTTTACCTCGACACACCACCGGACCGTTCAGGACTGAAGGACCTACTGAAAAAACTCGGCAAAACGCCGCGTGAACTTCTGCGAAAATCCGAAGAAGCCTACCAGGCCATGCGACTGGCCGATGAATCACTGGGAGATGATCAGCTCATAGACGCCATGCTCAAGGAACCCAAATTGATCGAACGCCCGATTGTCGTCAAAGGTGAACAGGCAGTGCTGGGGCGTCCGCCTGAAAATGTACTGGGTCTGATCTGATGGCCTATCCCTACATCCTGGTGCTGTACTACAGCCGTTACGGCTCACTGGAAAAGATGTCCCGGCTGATCGCGCGTGGTGTGGAAAGCGTAAACGGCATCGAAGCCAGAATTCGTACCGTGCCGGCTGTCTCGCCACTAACAGAGGCCAGTGAACCGGAAGTACCTGAGAGTGGTGCTATCTACTGTTCTCAGGAAGATTTCAGCCAGTGCAGCGGACTCGCCCTGGGCAGCCCTACCCGTTTTGGCAACATGGCAGCAGCCCTCAAACATTTTCTGGACGGTACCGGAGCGCAGTGGATGAATGGCAGCATGATTGGTAAACCTGCCGGCGTATTCACCTCAACGGCATCACTGCATGGCGGCCAGGAGTCCACCTTGCTGAGCATGCAAATTCCACTCTTGCATCACGGCATGCTGATTTGCGGCATTCCCTTCAGCGAGCCTGCCCTGAACAGCACCCGTAGCGGCGGCACCCCCTATGGACCCAGCCACCTCGCAGGTCCTGACGGCTCACTGCCCATCAGTGAGGAAGAAGCCAGCTTGTGTCAGGCCTTTGGCAAACGACTCGCCACTACGGCTTTACGCTTACACGACTAGCCGATGCGCGACTTCGCTTCCATTTCTCCTGCTCAGCTACTGGTCCTGGTTTCGATGGCTGCGCTCTTACTGACTTTAAGTCTGGATAACTGGACAGGCCCCTCAATCAGCATTATCCGCTGGCTGGTTCAGGTTATCCCCTTACTGCTGTTTACCCCAGCACTGATAAAACCGAGATTGCGTGCCTATCAATGGCTTTGTTTCGTCATTCTCCTGTATTTTTTACTGGGCATACTGTATCTGTTCAGCCCGGTAAAACAGTTGACTGGTCTGGCTATCACCTTTTTCAGCGTGCTTTTATTCTGCTCTGCTATTTTTTATATTCATAAACAGCAAAAATTGAATGCTGCAGCAAAACACTGAATAAAGCCTGCAGCTTAGGGAGGCAAGCAAGCCCATGTTCCGCACATTACTTAAAGCCATGCTCAGCTTGTATCGCTGGATCCGCGCTATCTGCCTCAATCTGGTTTTCATCGTGATTCTACTGGCCTTCCTGGCTACCTTGTTAAGCTCGGACAGTTTTGAAGTGCCAGAGGGTGCAGCACTGCTGATTGCACCGGCAGGAACGCTGGTGGAAGAGCGTACCCGTTTGGAATCATTTTCCGATTTGCTAGGACGCAACCCGGCTCGAGATGAAGTCCTGCTTGAAGATCTGCTTGATGCCATCAGTTTTGCTGCTGAAGATGATGAAATCAGCGCCATCGTTTTGGCACTGGATGCTCTGCAGAGTGCTGACCTGAGTAAATTACAGGATATTGCCCAGGCACTGACTGATTTCAAAAGCAGCAACAAGCCGATCTATGCCCTGGCCGACAATCTGAGCCAGACTCAGTATTTTCTGGCCAGCCATGCCGATGAAATCCTGTTAAACCCTCTGGGCATGGTTAGCCTGGAAGGCATGAGTGCCTATCAGTATTACTTTGCCGAGGCCATCGAAAAACTCGGTATCAATGTGCATATCTTTCGTGTTGGTGAATACAAGTCAGCCGTAGAGCCTTTTGAGCTGAGCGGTATGTCCGACGCTGCCCGTGAAAATTACCAGCAATTACTTGAACAGCAATGGCAGTTGTATCTGGACGGCATTGCCCAACAACGCCAGCTACAGCCTGATCAGATCAATGACCTGATCAATAATCAGGATCAGTTTCTGGCCGCCCAGAATGGCGACAGTGCTGCGCTGGCGCTTGATTTCGGTCTGGTTGATCAGCTTAGCAGCCGACCAGCCATGCGTGACTACCTGATCAACCGTATCGGTCACGATGCCGAAAACAACAGCTTTTTACAGGTTCCCTATCAGCGTTATCTCGCGGCTCGTCGTTTACCTTTCACTCCCATTCCAGCCAGCAATCAGGTAGGCATTATTGTTGCCAGTGGCACTATACTGGATGGCGAAGGTGACAGCGGATCAATCGGTGGCGATTCACTTGCCGCACTGATCCGCCAGGCGACAGATAACGAAAACATCAAGGCCCTGGTCCTGCGCATCGACAGTCCGGGAGGCAGTGCCTACGCCTCAGAGGTCATACGTCAGCAGTTGCTGGATTTCAAGCAAAGTGGAAAATCTCTGATTGTATCCATGGGTGGAGTGGCGGCTTCCGGCGGCTACTGGATTGCCAGCGCCGCTGATGAAATCTGGGCCGGTAGTGCGACCATTACCGGTTCCATAGGGATTTTTGGCATTCTTCCGACCTTCAGTGAGAGTCTGGCAAATCTCGGCATTTATTCCGATGGCGTCGCCACTACCGAACAGGCCGGTGCACTAGGTTTTGGCCGGGATTTACCCGAAGTCACCCGGAACTCACTGCAATTGATTGTCGAAAATGGCTATCAGCGCTTTCTCACTATCGTTGCCGATGCTCGGGGTATGAGTCCTCAGGAGGTTGATACACATGCTCAGGGAAGAGTCTGGAATGCAAGTGACGCACTTGAATTCAAGCTGATCGACCATATCGGCGATCTAGACGACGCCATAGCCGCAGCAGCGAATCATGCCGGCCTGGACCAGTACCAGACCGTCCGTATCGCACAGGCACCATCGGCTGCCGAACTCTTTATTGAGAATCTGGCAAATAATTTTGATATCCACTCCTGGTTTCCCGTCAGGCAAACTGCATTTGCCCAGTTGTTTAGCGGTAATATTTCGCGGCAACTTGAAGAAAGTCTCGAGCAGTTATTGTCAGGCAATGATCCTGGAAACCTGTATTTGCAATGTTTTGTCTGCCAAACAAAGCTGTAGGACTATTTTTCCCATCACGATGCCGTGAAATTACCCGTCTTCAAAGTTGAAACTGGCGGAATGAATCCTGTGCTGTATTACCTTGACCCCGACAATGCCCAGTTACTCGGTAAGTACGATGCTGAATCACGCTGGTATCGCTGGTTACACTATGGCCTGCACAGGCTTGATTTTAATGCAGCCATGCGCAGCCGCCCACTATGGGACATCCTGATGTGGGCACTGTTAAGCGGCGTAACACTTGGGGTTTTTACCGGTTTTTTTCTGGGCATCAGACGTCTTTACCGCAGCCTGTAATACAGTCACCAGTGCATGAGAGATTTTATAAAGGGAACTGTCAGTTTGCGCTTTTCATTCAGCGTACTTTCGGCCAGCTCATCCAGCAACTGAAATAAATGATGGGTACTGCGTTCGGCACGGGCACAGATATACTGCAGCACCTCATCATCCAGCGGCATACCGATTGCCTGCGCTCGAATTTTTAAGGCCTGCAGTTTTTGTGCTTCATTCAACTCATGCAGGTGATACACCATGCCGGCTGCAAAGCGGGACTGCAGATCAGGCAATGAAAATGTCAACGCTGTCGGGGCTATCCGTGAGGCCAGCAACAGGTGTGAACCCGTTTGCTGAATCGCGTTATACAAAGCGAACAATTTTTCTTCCCAATGTGGCGAGCCCAGCACTTCTTGAATATCGTCAATACAGACCAGATCGAGCTGCTCGAGTCCATCCAGCACTGACTCGCCCAGCCCGGCATAGTCAGCCAGCGGCAAATAAACAGCATTGTCATGAATTGCGCAGCAGGCTTGCAGCAAATGGCTTTTGCCACTGCCGGGACCGCCCCAGACCAGGTAGAGGTCATGTACAAGCCTTCCTTGCAGGGTATTGAGCAACTCCTGATTGGATTCAGCAGCAAGATAATTTTCAATAGTGAATTCGTTACGCAGCCGGAAATCAAACGAGAATTGAGAAGGAGATGCCATGGATGCTCTGACTTAGTCCCGTACCCAGCGGTAATGCATGAAGACTTCTTCATCCTGCCTGCTGAGTTCCGTTGCACTCTGCAGGGATGACTCCAGCGCCATGGTTTCAACCAACTGGCGTAATTGTCCTCCCGTATTCAGCTGTATATAAAGGCTATTTGCCGTTACTTCTTTCAGTTGAAATGAATTGACCCCTTCAAGTGTATTCAAATAGGAAAGCAGCTCGGAATAATCTGCCGGGCTGTCAATACCATCTATCTGCAGGTTCACCTGGACTGAATTATCGGTTCCTGATAGGAGCACAGCATAATATTGTGACAATTCATTGCTTGCCAGGTTGATGCTGCCACTGAGAAATTCCGCTTCATTCAACTCGCTCTGTTCGAATGTGAATACGTTGTCACGGAAAAAATATAGAGATTTCGCCTGCAGCTCACCATTGATTGCTTTGTACAGACGAATGGCCAGCACGCTCTCAGCCTGATAGCGTCCAGAGGCAGCCAGAATGGCATCCTCATCTAAGTCCCACAGGCGATTGATATTCAGACGCAACTGATCTTCCAGATCCAGCAAGGGAAACAGTAGCGGGAGCCCACGACGGTCAGCGATATTTTTAATAAGTATTAAAACCTCGCTGCTATTCAAATCACTGCTGCCGAGCATGCGTCTATCCGCAAGTTCCTCTTCAAGTACAACCCAAACCAGTGTTTCAGGCCGGTTTGCCGGCCAAACAGGTATACTGTTTTCATCCAGCAGGCGGTCAATTTCGGATTCGTAAAAATTGACAACAATCTCAATCAGCTGTTGCTGGTTTGTCACTTCGTTACTCTGGCTGCTCACCATTCTGGTCTGCGTGCTCCAGGATTCCACATAAGGCTCAGGGTTGCTCATAGCACGCCGAATGGATGCAGGATTGGTGCTGGCACTCGAGCCGCTGATTTTTGCCAGCACTTCCTGCAGGGCATCACTAAATGCTCGGCGCCTTTCCTGTGCATCATTGCGTGAATTCACCTGAATAGTCGCTCGATAAAGACCATCGACTTCGATAGCCTGTGCCGGCAAAAAGCAGCACAACAGCATAACAGGCAAAAAACCTGCTAATGCTCTGAACAAGGAAAATTTCACTGCTTTTCTCATAGGCGCTATCATACCCGATTCAGGCTTGAGCTAACCAGTCACTGCTTAAGCCTGGGTTAAGCTCTCAAAGAGATAATGAAAACATGTTAAAAGCACGACTTTTAATCAGTTTTGCTGCCAGTACCTGCCTGCTGCTGGTGAATCAGCTCTGCCTGGCAGCCGCGCCTGATGAGTTTACAGTCAATTACGATGCCCGCTATCGAGGCCTGCGTGCCCAGGCTACTATTTCACTGGCACAGCAAGAAGACGGCGCTTACCTGGCACGCTCACTGATAGCCATCAAACTACTGGGGGCGACAGTCACATCCATTGATGAAAGCAGCCTCTTTAACTGGGTAAATGAAAGACCCCTGCCCCGCCGCTATGATTTTATCCAATCAGGCCTTGGCAAACGCCAGCGCAGCATCAGTTTTGACTGGGAACGGGGTCTGGCGCAGGCCTTGGTCAATGGACAGCTTATGGAAGTCCCGCTGATAAATCTGACACTCGATGAAATGAGCATGTACAGCCTGATCAAACAAGCCGTCAGCGAAGGAGAACAGGATATATATTTCGACGTCATCGACCGCAATCAGGTTGAACAATACCATTACCGGCTTGTCGGTGAAGAGCAGGTGGAATCTCCAATCGGCATTTTTTCAGCCTTAAAGGTGGAACGCGTCAGGAAAAACAGTGAACGTGAAACCCAGCTCTGGTTTTCACCGGCACATGACATGCTACTGATCAAGATAAGCCATTGGGATCCTGATGGAGACGAGTATGAAATAACCATTAAAGATGCCCTGTTAAACGGAATACCCGTCACGGCCGAGTAGTTTATGCTTCCAGCTTCAGACCGTGTTTAATCAGCTTCTTATCAAAACTCAACATATCAAGACGTAGCCGCTCAGCAGCCAATTGCTTGATGCTGCTCAGTCATTAATCTGCTGTTTCAAATAAGGCATTGGATCCTACTGAAATTATAACAAGCGGGCGAGATCCTCTTCGGTATCTATATCACATAATGGCGCTAAGAACTGGCTTGAAAGATTCAATCTTTTTAAGCTGTCTCGAGTCTGCTCAAGCACTTTTTCACTGCCCCAGTCTATATCATTGAAAATATGCCACTCGGCTTTTTTCATGCCAATTAACACATAACCACCATCGAGCGCGGGGCCAATCACGACATCTGTGGCTGGATCTGACAAGTAGCTCAGCGCCTGTCCAAGATAGGCCTGATCCAGCTCAGGGCAATCGCTGCCAATAATGATGACAGCAGACGCCTGGTCGAGAACCTTGTTGGCTGCGTAAAACATCCGCTGCCCCAGGTCATCACCCTGCTGCAGATAAACTTCCCCGTTGAAGTCGTCCACTACTGGATCCTGTGAATCCTGATCGATCCATAACTGACTGGGACATAGCCTGGTTTCAGCCAGCACGTCCATTTGCCTTTTCAAGAGACGCAGATGTATATCAAGTGCCCCCTGCTCACCGAGTGCGGGAATCAATCGGGTTTTAACCTTGCCTATGCGCGGTGCTCTGGCAAAGAGCAAAATCCGGGCCTGTGGGTATTGCGTGATAGCATCCTCAGTCATGGGCTAGCGGGAATCAGGATAGTATTTGTCAGCAAGTTTCTCCGGTTTCACCCCCAGAGCATAGGCTGCACGCAATTGCCACATCAGCAATATGGTGCGTAAAACACCATGCTTCTCCCAGCGTCGGCTTGAGGTCAATACCTGTTCTTTCAGCCGCAAAGGGCTAGAGATTTTTTTGAGTTTTTTACTGAGGGAAACATCTTCCATCAGGGGGATGCGGTCAAAATAGCCGACATCCTCAAAGCTTCTTTTTTTCACGAAGATAGCCTGATCACCGGTAACAATTCCACTCAAAGCACTGCGCCAGTTAACCGAATTTTCGATCACGCGGTATATCAGCTTTTCATTGTTCAGGCGAATATCAAAACGCCCCCAGTGCAGTGTCTCGGGTTGCAAAGCCTCCAAAATAAGCTGGTCCGCCATCGGCGGCAACTGGGTATCCGCATGGAGAAATAACAGTATCGGGTGGTTGGCAACTTCAGCGCCCTCATTCATCTGATGCGCACGACCTTTGACGGTCTGCATTAAACGGTCAACATGAGGCCTGGCTATGCTGAGTGTGCGATCATGACTGCCACCATCAACCAGAATGATTTCATGGCCTCGCTGCCGATAATCCTGCAATACAGGTAATGCAGCAGCCAGGCTTGCCTCCTCATTCAAGGTAGGAATTATGATGCTGATCTTGTCAGTGTCGGATGGCACCGGTCTAGTCGCTCAGCGCACCACCACAGCTACTACCCTGCCCCGCTGTACAACCGTAACAGTGTTCCCCGATGGCAATGGGTTTACCTTGCAGACTCTGCTTGAGAATATCTCGCAGGTGGGGACGCGCCTTACTGGTGGCAATCAGGGGCATGTCGAGCATCTGATTAAAATCACAGTCGTAGACATAACCCCGGTAATCTACACTGACCAGGCTTTTGCACATGACTGTATCCAGGTTGCTAATTGAATAACTGTCTTTAAGAATATCCATGTATTGCTCATACAATCCCTTTGCCAGTAACCAGCCGCCGAAACGGCTAATTGGCATATTGGTAATTGTGAAGAGCTGGTTGAAGCTGATCCCATGGTTTTCTTTCAGGATTCGCTTGTAATCTGCTTCCAGCGCTGACTGGGGGGGCGGCAGGTTGAGATTTTGCGGGTTATAAACAAGATTCAGCTTTAACTCGCTATCTATGCCATAACCCAGTGCATTGAGTTTTTTCAAAGCCTCAATGCTGCCTTCAAAAATACCTTTACCACGCTGTTTTTTAACATTTTCTTCAGAATAACAAGGCAGTGACGCTGTAATGGTGACCTTGTTGGCAGCCAAAAATTCCGCCATGCCTTCATAGCCCGGCTCCAGCAGCACCATCAGGTTACAGCGATCTATCACCTCGACACCCAGATCACTGGCGCGCTCCACCAAATAGCGGAAATGGGGGTTCATTTCCGGAGCACCTCCAGTCAGATCCAGCGTCTGCACCTTGAGCTGCTTTATGGCATCAAGCAGCAAGTCAACCACATCCAGACTCATGATTTCAGTCCGGGTCGGCCCGGCATTTACATGACAATGCGTGCAGCTCAAGTTACACAAATAGCCAAGATTGACCTGCAAGGTCTGCAGGGCATCACGGAAAATGGGCGGAAAATCTGTTTCCAGCAGTAGGGGCTTGGTATCTAACATAAAAATTATATTCCCTGATTGCAGTGATTCTAAGCAATGCCGATTACATTAGCAAAGCTGCTTTTTAGCATTCACATGACAAGCACGTTAAAATAGATCATTCATCAATCTTTGTGTTACAGATGTCCGACATTCACCCTTTAGGAACGCTTGATGCGCTGCGCTTCGATAACAGTTTTATCGAGGCACTGCCTGGCGATCCCTTGACTGATACCAATAGTCGCCCTGTTAATGCTGCCTGTTTCTCACGGGTAGACCCCCTGCCATTTCCTGGCGCCAAACTGCTGATTTACTCACGTGAATTAGCTGCTGCACTTGGACTCAGCCCCCTGGAGTGTGAAACACAGCGGTTCAGCGAAATATTCAGTGGCACTACCCAGTTAGCTGGCATGCAGCCCTTCGCCAGCTGTTATGGTGGCCATCAGTTTGGCAACTGGGCCGGCCAGCTGGGAGATGGTCGTGCCATCAACCTTGGTGAGGTTATCGGCAAAAGAAACCTGCGCTGGACTTTGCAGTTAAAAGGTTCGGGCCCTACACCTTACTCCCGTAATGCCGATGGTTTTGCCGTATTACGCTCATCCATCCGTGAATTTTTGTGCAGTGAAGCCATGTATCACCTGCGTGTTCCAACTACTCGCGCCCTATCACTGATGACAACAGAGACCCTCGTGGAACGTGACATGTTTTATAATGGCCATGCCCGCATGGAGCCAGGTGCCATTGTATGCAGAGCTGCCCCCAGCTTTATCCGCTTTGGCAATTTTGAACTATTCATGTCTCGCAATCAGACCGGTATCCTGCAACAACTCGCCGATTACACGATCAAGTTTTTTTTCCCTCACCTGGGCCAGCCCAATAAAGACGTTTACCTGCAATGGTTTAACGAAGTCTGCCGTCTGACAACAAGACTGGTCACGGAATGGATGCGGGTTGGTTTTGTTCACGGCGTCATGAATACTGACAATATGTCCATTCTAGGGCTGACAATCGATTATGGCCCGTATGGCTGGCTGGAAAACTATGACCCCAACTGGACACCAAATACTACCGATGCCCAGGGACACCGCTATGCCTACGGCAAACAAGCGGCTATTGCCCAGTGGAATCTAGAGCGCCTGGCCAATGCGATTTATCCTCTGGTGGAAGATATCCCAGCACTGGAACAGGCTTTGGCTCTGAATCAGAAAACCTATCAGATTGCCTGGCGCGACATGATGACCAGCAAACTGGGTTTGCTGGCTTTTGATCATGAGCAGGATGAAATCCTGTTTCAGGATTTGATGCGTAATTTAAAAAATACCGAGATCGATATGACACTGTTTTTCCGCAAACTTGGTGATCTGGATATTAATCTTTCTGACAATGATTCACTTAAACACTTTTTGAACTTGCTGACAGAAACGAGCTACCAGGAAACCATTGCCGTCGACGATTTGGCTGAATTCAGGGACTGGTACTTCCGTTACCGTCAACGCAGCATGCAGGATCCCCGCCCTAGCGAAGGCAGACGAAAGCAGATGCATGCCGTCAACCCGCTGTACGTATTGAGAAACTATCTATCGCAGGAGGCCATAGATGCTGCCGAGGAAGGTGACTATTCACTCTTGCATGAACTGCATGCGGTGTTGAAAAACCCTTATACAGAACAGGAAGGCAAGGAACGCTTTGCGCAAAAACGCCCTGAGTGGGCACTCAACAAGGCCGGCTGTTCCATGCTGTCCTGTAGTTCCTGAGCAAAACATGCCATAAAAAAAAGGGTGCCATAAGACACCCTTTTGTATGGAATTCCTGACAATCAGTCTGCAGCAAAGCAGTAAAACAAACCTGCTCCACCTGTTCTTATCAGAGCTTCCTGACTGCATCCCGCGCTGGGGTGCGCATTATTCCAGCTCACGTTACCGCCACCATGACGATCGCTATGACCCAGAGCAGCACTGCCCTCGCCACTGCTGGTCCAGTTATTACAGGTATGGTCTGCATCATCTGGAAAGAAAGCTGTGCCATCTTCCTGTGCACCGGTCATTATGTCATGACGGTTGGGACTATCACCCACGCCATTAATCTGTCTGCCGTTTTCATCAAGGGCTGTGGTTTTATCAATCGTGCGGTTATACAGGTGTAAATCAGACACATTATTGGCAATCAATACCCCATTGGCGTTGTACCAGGGACCACTGCCAATACGGTCACGGGCATTGATACGTGGCGACCCGGCAACCGACTCACTACTGAGGTAGGCACGCCAGGTTCTACCACCAGCACCAGCTGCGCTAGCCAGAGCCTGGCAGTGGGCATCGGCACCAGCCAGACCACCAAGATCACCACCATTACCAGATCCCACACTGGTGACAAAGAAACTCATATCCTCGAATTCCGAATCCTGTGCCAGCACTGCCCCTGAAAGGCTAAGCAGACCGACACCGGTCAGCATCATTAATTTTTTCACAGCATCACTCCTCATTATTTTTGATTTTTGGATTTTTTATTATGCTCAGTAAATCTTACCACCTGGGTGCTATTGCTCCTGGTTTAGGCGGCCAGGTTTCACAGGGTGTGGGATTCCACTTGGAATCATCCGGTTCCCGTCGAAAATGACTCGTGGTGACATAAGGCTGCATCAAATACAGCGGATCATCCACCATTGTTGTTACAACAAACCAGTCGTCCCCATTGGGCGCAGTAAAGGTATCGTAGTACTCGGTCAGAATTGCATCTTCGCTGTAGGGAGCTCCGTTAGGCCGTAAATAACCCGGCGTCATGCGAGTTGTGATGACTTTTAGATTGCCACCCGGAGGCCCCTCGGAACCAGGCCGGTAAAACATGCGGGCCCGGTTGATCATAATATTTTCCCAGGCCGCTACACTGTATCCCTGCCAGCTTCTTTCCTGATTAGCATTTTCCAGCATCATGCTCAACATGGGCCGATGACCTTGCCTGGAAAAATTAAAACGGCGGGTCTGGCTGCCGGCATCGGTATCAATTCGTAAGGTGTAGTCATCTTCCCAGCTGATCTGCAAGCGGGTCGGTACACGCATGATTCGGGCTGCACCAAAGGCTCTGCATTGCAGGCCAGCTGCATTATCCGCCTCCAGGTCCCAGCCATTGGCCACTTCAATACCCAGATCGTTAAGCGGCACACTCATGTAATCTCCCGGTGCCGGCGTCAGCATACGATAGGCCCAGTCTTCAGTTACCACTGAGACCCAGTTGCCAGTCAGATCAATCGGCGCCTCAATCCGTCCTGGGTCTGCCGGTGGTGGCGGGCCATCAAGAAACAGGGTTTGAGCATAGGCGCTGCCGCTCAGGCTGCAGACTCCACTAAACAGGGTACACAGCAGAGCTTTCAAGCAGCCGGTTTTAGCGTAATTCTTCATAGACCGCCTCCAGAAACATTTCAGTACTCCAGTCGCGACCACTGTAAAGGCCGTCATATTCAAGTGCAGGACGCGCTGCCAGAATTTCCCTGAAGCTTTTTCCCTCATTCAGTAAGGCCTGAACCCGGTCACGAATGATGGTCACCATATCCCGGTATTCGACCACGTCAGATTCACTGGCAATTCGCCCATGACCGGGAATGACCAGTGTTCCACCCTGCTGGTTATAGCGTGGGATCGTGATATCAATAATCCTGTTCAGCGCGTCTATCACGCCTTGCAGGCTTCCGCCCAGCTCGGGATGCACTCTCGGATATTGGGTGATATCAAAAATATCGCCGGTCACCAGCACATCGGAATCACGGAAATAAACCATGATGTCGCTATCAGTAATGGCATTGGGTTGATAGGTCATTTCAATACCTTCGCCATTGTAGAAAAGGCTTCTATCAACACCAAAAAAGGTGCTGTTTGGCCAGTACTCATAAGGCAGATCTTCACCCAACTCGGTGGTTGCCAGCAGAGTCAAGCCATTGGTATGCCCGATGATTGGCATGCCGATAATCGCCTGCCCCACCCCAGCAGGGTGAATGACCTGGTTGCCTGCAATGTGGCCTGCCAATATAGAGGTGTTAATCAACTGGCTAGGTGGGTTATTACTCAAACGCTCGAGTGCGGCAAGCACATTCTCACCAGCCTCAATATTGCCAGCATCCACCAGCAGTAAACCTTCATCCCCTAACTGGACGGCTATATTGCTGCCCCCGGTTGCAATCATGTACAGGTTGCCCTGTACCGGCAAGACCTCTATTTCATCGCTATCCGGCGCCAGTGGCTCGGGTCGCTGTGCCAGCGAAAAGCTGGAAGCAAGACCCAGCAGCAAGCACAAGATGCCGGGGCTTGATTTAGTAAACTCTTTAAACCACATCAGTTCTGCCCCCCGCTGGCCATATTGGCATCAAATTCTTCACGCATCTGGCGCAGGGTTTCACGGTATTCCGGGTACAGTGTAATGCTGCCACCGCCGGTTGCTTCAATGGCAATGCCCAACTCCTGGGCTGTGTCGCCATGCTTGGTACCCAGCGGCCAGTGCGGCACCCAGCCTTTATCCATGGCAACTTCTTCCACTGCTGTGAAAGCTCTACCTGGTGTTACCACCTGGGGAGGATTCCAAACCCAGGTCTGCGAGCGGACAAAAGGCTCCTCAAGATATATCGGGTCCTCTATATAGGAAACCATGGTCATGTGCTCACCATGGCGGAAGAAATATTCGGTCATGACTGCGTAGGGGCTCGCCGGCACACCATTACGCTGGTAAACACCGTATTTCATGTGAGTAGTGGTCACGATCAGCACACCGTTTTGCCATACTCCCGTAGAAAAACCATTCCACTGGTGCAGTCCATGTCGCTCTGAAGGATGCTCTCTGCCATCCAGCCAGATGGTTCTATCAGCGCGGCCAAAGGTGCCGTTGGTTTCATAACCAATCAACTCATCCGTCACCGGATCCAGAATTCGGTCAATCCGTAAATCTGGCTTGGGTCCTCGAAAGGAATACTGGGCAGGATGGGGCTGACCCTGACGTTCAGGCTGGGACAGAATCGATGCATCCCAGGTCTCGGCTTTTTGCCGCGCCGCATCATTGAGGGGAATGCCTAAGTAGGCACCCAGGCCGGCACCGGGCACCCGGTCATACCAGTCCTCAAGAACCAGCGCTGCCCACATCCCGGCTATATCAAAGCCTTCACGGTTGTCATAGGACAGATCCTGGGCATAAACCCAGTTTGCAGAAAAGCCACCCAGCAGGGTGATTCGTAAAAGGTAGGAAAACAGTTGTTTTTTCATTTTTATACTTATTCTTGTCAGAGGTCTTAAGGAGTGTTGAGGATAATAAAACCATGCTTTTTTTAAAAAAATGCATCCTCGGTGATTTGTGCATTATTTGCATGATTTACCGGTATTGATTATCCCCTTCGCGTTCATTGTGTCAGCTTGGTATCAAATCTGTAAAGCCGAATCACTTTATTATTTGATTCTGAGCATTGCCAATGGATATGTCGCTGCTGGATAGCTGTCACATGAGAGCTCAGCTCAAAAACGTGTCTGAAGCTCAGCGATACCCCCTTACAATCTGAACCGAAAGACGAGAGATACGACAAATTGCCATGAAGGCTCAGTCGCAAAACCTCTGTCCACAGAGCCTCAACCGACATGACTGTGTTAGAATCCAGCGCTGACTAAAAAGGCTTCACGTCCCCGTGGCACAACTGGATAGCGCAGCCCCCTCCTAAGGGGCAGGTTGCAGGTTCGATTCCTGCCGGGGACACCATTTTTAAGGCACTATAATTTCAACACAGCCCTCCCAGCCCCTGCATAAATCAAACATGGAAGAAATGTGATATCTCGGGTTCCATGTTCTGTTTTTCTTCCTTTTCAAAGATTACAAAAGTAGAATTTTTTATGCAGCCTTGGCTCTATCCACTTTTGGCTGCCAATGTGAAAAAAATAAAAAGTCCAAGGTCCTTCCTGATGAACATTTCTCTAGTCATTTTGCGTCATTTGAAAAGAAGCACTGTGCTGTTGGCGATTTGTTTACTGAGTTTCAAGGTCAGCGCGCAAATTGATATCTCGGGCGACTGGGATTCACAGATGCATGAAGATCAGCCTCACCGTGGTCCGGGAGCAGAGCTGGGTGATTATACCGGCCTGCCGATTAATGCGGCTGCGCGACAGAAGGCCTCCGCCTGGGATGCTTCGGTCCTCGCACTGCCCGAGCGCATGGCACAACCACATCCCGGCATGTATGCCATGCGTGGTCCAGGGCCGAATATGCGCATCATGAAACGTTTTGATCCGGTCAGTGGCGAACTGGTCGCCTATACGCTGGAAGGCGTGTTCGGCAGAACCGACCGTATCATCTGGATGGATGGCCGACCCCACCCGCCTGCGGAAGAACTGCATACCTTTGACGGATTTTCCACCGGGGAGGTCATTGGCAATCAACTGGTCGTCACCACCAGCCACATGAAATACGGCGTCATTCAGCGTAATGGCGTACCTGCCAGTTACAAAGCCACCATGACGGAATATTTTATCCGTCACGGTGACCGCATGGTGATGACCTCCATCGTCAACGATCCCATCTATCTCGAAGAACCCTTTGTTCGATCCCAGCAATGGGAACTGTCTTCCAATATCACCCCGGACCAGCGCTGGTCTTTTGAAATTGTTGATGAGTTGCCCAATCATCGACTGGGCGATGTTCCCCACCTGCCTCCCGGAACACGGCAGGAAGAGTTTTCCATGCGTCATGGCATCCCGTTTCCTGCTACACAGGGTGGCGCTGAAACCATCTACCCCGAATATCAGTCAGAACTTGAAAGGCTGATCCGGGAACAACCGGCACCGCTGTTTGAATAATTCCAGCGCAGTTTGGAGCACAGGATGACACATCTTATGAAGACATTTTTACAGCAGGCCTGCATCGTTGTTGCCCTTATTTCCGTGGCGCTGCCGGGTAGTGCCCAGACCCCGGTAGCCCTGGTCGACCTGACTCCCAGAAATTATCCGGTTGTAGAAGGACTGAATGTTTTTCACGTTCAGGATCAGGTGTACATGATCAGTGGTGCTGGGGGGAATGTCACGGTCCAGATCGGCGACGAGGGAATCCTGCTGGTAGATACCGGCGCACCCGGAGAAACTGACCGCTTGATGGCTGCCATAGCCTCTCTCAGCATTGCCCCGGTTCGTTATATTTTGAATACCCACGCTGATCTGGCCCATGTTGCCGGCAATGGCGCTCTGGTGGATGCCAACTTCGGTGTTCGCGGAGCCAGGCCCAGAACCATGGGGGCCCGTCCCAATCAGAACCTGGGGGTGCAGATTGTCTCCAGTGAAAACACCTTTACCCGCATGATTCTCGGCGAAGGCATTCCTGCCATAACCGGCGATGCCCTGCCCAGTTCATTTTTCTTTACTGCCAAGAAAGAGTTTTTTTCAAACGGTGAAGCCATCCAGATGCTGCACCAGCCCAATGCGCATTCCGATGGCGATGTGCTGGTATTCTTCCGAAAATCTGATGTCATCAGCGCCGGTGACATTTTTTCCACCCTGAGCTATCCGGTAATCGATACCGACAATGGCGGCAGTATTCAGGGGGTCATTGATGCCCTCAATAACATTATTGATATTGCCATTCCGGAAAGAAACCAGATGGGTGGCACCCGCATTGTTCCAGGTCATGGCCGTATCGCCACCGAGTCTGACATTGTTGAATATCGTGACATGGTAACTATCCTCCGTGACCGGGTCAGGGACATGGCCGCTTCAGGCATGAGTCTGGCACAGATTCAGAATAGCTCAGTCAGCCTGGAATACGACGGCCTCTATGCCGATGAAAATGGCCCCTGGACCCGGGATATGTTTTTGGAAGCTGTTTACCGCGGCGTGACAGAACAGTGAAACACTGTCGACAGGAGACCAGACTGATGAACGGCATTACAAAAATTTTCACAAACACAAAAGGCATGCTTCCTGTTTCCGTGCTTTTGCTGATGCTGGGAAAAATCGCTGTGGGAAATGCCCAAGATCTTAATGCACGGGATATTGCACCAAGCGATTTTACCGGTATCTGGGTTTCGGTAATTACTGAAGATTGGCGCCACCGCATGATGACACCCCCGATTGGGGATACGGCCAGCCTGCCTATCAATGCAGAAGGCCAGCGGGTTGCGGAAGCCTGGAATCCTCAGGCGGACATGGAAGCGGGTATGGCCTGTCGTGCCTATGGCGCGGCCGGGATCATGCGGATGCCGACACGATTGCGAGTAAGCTGGCAGGATGAAAATACCATGAGCATTGAAACCGATGCAGGGGAACAGACAAGACTCCTGCATTTTCCCGGCGACAGCACGCCCATGAGTGAAGCCAGCTGGCAGGGCTACTCAAGAGCCCATTGGGAAGGAAAGAGTGAAGGACAGGGAGAAGCCGCTGCCCTTCCCAGCGAGGGTGAATTAAGTGGATCGCTGGCAGTGACAACTAGCAATCTTCGCCCGGGTTACCTGCGACGTAATGGCGTTCCCTACAGCGCCAATACGGTTGTTGAAGAACACTTTGATGTTTTTGATGGACCCAACGGGGATCGCTGGCTCGTGGTACTGACCAAGGTGGTTGATCCGGTTTATCTGGAAGAGCCTATGTGGACCAGCACGCACTTCAAACAGGAAAGCAGTGACGCCAACTGGAGCCCGAGTCCCTGCCGTATCACCCTGCCGACAAGAAGCAGTGCGGTCAGCGTTGATTAAAGCGTAACGCCAAAATGTGACACCTGATTTTTTTTCAAGAGGGTCTCACCATTTGTCGAGTAAATACCGCTTCAGAATCACTTAGCTATCCCCGCCCTTCCCTGGGCAGGGAACAGCAAACTACTCTTCCCACTCACCGACCTGAAAACCCTGCACCTGGGTATCAATTACCCAGACTGATGTCGACACCGCCAGTGTAATGGCAAAAAGTATGTCCTTGTTGGCGCCGCCAAAATGCAGACCATGGGTCCCGGGTGGTGCCGGGATATAGCCGATAAATTCTCCGTTATCTGGATCAATGACCCATGCCCCATTATCGGGGGTATAAATGCGACCCTGAGTATCGACCTGCATGCCATCTCTGCCGGCCCAGGCAAATTGCCGCTCATTGACCAGCGACCCATCTGGCTGAATATCAAAGGCCACAATTCCACCCGTTGGGACCGGCGCGCCGGCAGGCAGCTCCAGGTCTGCTGGCATGTTGGCTCCTGGCAGTCTGCCGGTCACATAAAGTGTTGAGCCATCCGGACTGATAGTGATGCCATTACCACCAACATTGCCGTATGGACCGCTGACCTCACCTTCGGCGTTGGCGTAGTAGACGCCCCCCATGGTCATGTACATACCACCCTTCTCATCCGCTACCAGATCATTTAGCACGCCGGGACCCAGACATTCCAGCGGCTCCCCATTCATGGTATTGGTGAAAAGCTGTCTGGGCTCTACCTGCCAAATACCCCGGTTCAGGGCACGTTCACCCACATACAGGGTTCCGTCCGGCGTTAGGGCCATGGCGCCACCGGTATAGGTATCGGTAAACATTACGCGGGTAGTACCATCCAGGCGAATTTCCCATATCTGGCTGATGTCGTTCATAGCCATGAGAATGCCATTTTCAGTGGCGATCGGACTGTCCGTATTGTTACCACTGCCTTCCCAGATCATCCGCCATTGCTCTCCCCGCTCAATAATGCCGGGAATACCTGCTACCGGTTCATTGGCAAAAGACACTGGATCAGCAACCAGGCGACGCATGCCGCCACTACCCCCAATCGGTTCGGCAGGGTCGGAACAGTTGGCCAGCACAAAGGCCTCACGACCCGGATCTCTGCCGGCCTGTACACCCTGCGTTCGTACTGGATCCACTGCCTGCTGTTGCGCCAGTGCTACCACGCAGCTCATTGCTAATGTCACAGATACTGCTAATTGGCTAATTGTTTTTTTCATGAGTTTTCCCCGCTATAAATGAATCTGATTAATATCTATTTTTTAGGACTTCCGATTAAATAAAACAAGCAATACATAAATCCACTGGCATTCAAGGCGAAAACAGCAACTGCACACCGGGGAACAAACCGAAAGTTCAGGCCGGTAACAATTCCTGGAAACGCTGCTGCCAGCCATCTGCCCAGGCCGTTAGACTCTCCGCCAACATCGGCCGGCCAATAAAATAACCTTGCCCGGTATCACAGCTCGTCTGCGTAATCAGCTTCCAGTCAGCTTCTGTCTCGACACCCTCCGCAACCGACTTAAGACCTATATTCTGCGCAATTGAAAGGCTTCCTTCGACAATGGCGCGCAGGGAATGGTCCTCAAATGCTCCGTTAATAAAACCTTTGTCAATTTTTAGTTCTGAAAATGGCACATCACGCAGCTGGGCCAGACTCGAATACCCGGTACCGAAATCATCTATAGACAGAGTGATACCCTTCAGCCGCAAGCGCGTTAATACATCAAAAACTGTCTCTGGATTTCTCAGCATCTCGCTTTCGGTAACCTCAACGATTAGTCTGCCAGCCGGAAAGGAAAACTTTTCCAGCAATTCAGAAAGAGCATCCGGAAAATCCAGGTTGCAAATGGTAATCGTGGATACATTTAGCGCCAGGTGACTTTCATTATTCTGCTTTGTCCATTCGGATAGATCAGCCAGTGCCGCTTCAAGCACATAATAGGTTAACTGATCGATTAGCCCTTCATTTTCGACCAGCGGAATAAACTTTTCCGGCCGAATTAAACCATGTGCCGGATGATCCCAGCGCACCAGTATCTCAAGCCCGACCACATCACCCGTTGATAAATGAATTTTGGGTTGATAATAATTAGTCAACTCTTTTTCCAAAATTGCCTGCTCTATCTCTTCACGGGTGAAAAAATGTTCTGCGTCAGATTCATAGTCAAAAACTTTGCCTTCTGCTGCACTAAGCAATATCTTTTTCAGCGATTCAATTTCAATGGGCTTGAGCAGCGCACCCAGTATGAACAGCTTGTTGGCTTTGGCATAATTCTCCGCAGACCTTAAAACACGGATATCTTCCTCGCTGGCCAGCGCAATACCTCCCTGGTAGTTAACGGCAATCAACTGCCGTAAGAATTCAATGCCATCCATATCCGGCATTCGCAAATCAAAAATGATCAGATCCAGATCCTCAGCTTGTGATGAGAGTATTTCAAGCGCCTCGCCTGCACGCTGGCAGTTATAAACCGTCTTAACGCCCAGCATCTTGAGTTGCTGCGTCAACAGGGTCTGCATGAGATTTTCATCATCAACAAGCAGTACCCTGAGCCCTTCAAGCTTTTCCATTAACTGTGCATTTCCTGGCTGTTATTGACACTTGTTAGTAATGAGAAGAAGCTGGGCTATCAGATTGCAAGCCAATACCCCATCAAGCTACTCAATCGTTTAAATCTAAGTGTCTTTGTATCAGCAATCTGCTGTGTTCGACAAGCCCAGCCTGGCTGAAGCTCCATTGAATCGAATGGCTTGACACGGCTAGCTCCATTCAAGAAAATTAGCATGTTCGTATAGAGAATACTATGTTCGTATATCGAACTAATTAGCTCAAAAGCTGTCAGTTTAAAATCTGGCTTATTGATTCAAAACAAGCCTGCTACTTGCGCTGACGGAGTGATCTTGATTGAATGCTGGCTCTGCATTTAACAAGCGATATATCACCTTCAAGACAATAAGAAAGGGGTAAAACCATGAGCTCTAACGTAAAAGATTTTGGCGTAGACAAAATGCCGCAGGCCGTACTTGAAGAATACGGATCAAAAACCAAAGATCCCAGACTTAAAGAAATTATGCTGGCTCTGATTACTCACCTGCACGAATTTGTGAAAGAGGTGCAGCTGACAGAAGAAGAATGGTTTCAGGCCATCATGTTTCTGACGGCTGTCGGCCAAAAATGTGACGATAAGCGCCAGGAGTTCATCCTGCTGTCCGATACGCTCGGCGTTTCATCGCTGGTGGATTCAATCAACAACCTGCGTCAGGGTGCAGGTACTGAAAACACGGTGCTGGGCCCTTTCTATGAAACAGGAGCTCCCGAATACCCGATGGGGGCAAGCATCGTACAGAAGTCCACTGAAAAAGGCGTGACTGCAGTAGTCAACGGTTATGTCAGAGACGCTGATGGCAATCCGGTCAAAGATGCCGTACTGGACGTATGGCAGTCATCCAGTGAAGGCCTCTACCATATGCAGGACCCCAATATGCCGGAGCATAACCTGTGTGGACGTTTCACGACTGGTCCCGATGGTAGATTTATTTTTGTGACTGAAAAGCCAGCAGCCTACCCGGTGCCAACCGATGGACCTGTCGGCATCATGCTCAATGCCTGCGGCCGTCACCCATGGCGTCCTGGTCATCTGCACTTCATCATCACAGCACCGGGCTATGACAGGCTGGTGACTCATATCTTTACTAATGGTGATGAGTACCTTGATTCAGATGCCGTATTTGCTACCAAGTCATCACTGGTTGGCGAATACAAACCCTGCGATGATCAGGCACTGGCCAGTGAACTGGGTATCGCAGGAACCTTCGAGAAGGTCGACTTCGATTTCACCCTGATTAAATCCTGATCACTGCTGAGCCAATATTTTATTTATCCAGTAATTGCGAGGAAACATGAAAGTAGTCCCACAAATCACCCTGCAGGAAGCCGCTCAGAAAGTCTCTGATGGCGATACACTCATTGTCGGCGGTTTCGGTATGACCGGTAACCCGGTGCATCTGCTGCACGCCATTGCCGAAACAGGGGTTAAAAACCTGACCTATGTTGGCAACAATGTGGGTGAACCCGGCCTGGGTGGCGGGCGGCTGCTTCGCAATGGACAGATCAGTAAGGCTATTGGCTCTTTCTTTACCTCCAACCCGGAAGCCGTGAAGGCGGCCCAGTCCGGGGAAATGGAAGTTGAACTTCTGCCCCAGGGAACCCTGTGTGAAGCCATGCGCGCCGGTGGTGCCGGCTTGGGTGGCTTCTTTACACCCACCTCGGCTGGCACCGAACTGGCCAAAGGCCGTGAATCCCGCGTCATCGATGGTCAGGAGATGGTCTATATCCCGCCAATCAAGGGAGAAATTTCCCTGATTCGTGCCTGGAAAGCCGATACTGCAGGTAATTTGCAATATCGCATGACCGAGAACAATTTCAACCAGGCCGCTGCGACTGCCGGTAAAACTGTCATTGTGGAAGTTGAAGAGATTGTTCCAGTCGGCGAACTTGACCCGAACTTTATTCACACTCAGGGCTGCTTTGTGGATTTCCTGGTACAGGCCACCCTCACCCTGGAAGACCTGGGCTCTTCGGCTTCAGTACCTCCCAAAGAAGAGAATGTCGATGATGCCCGCATGAACATTGCCAAAGCAGCACTGGCCGAACTGAAAAAAGGCGATGTGGTCAATCTGGGAATCGGCATCCCTACCCTGGTTGCTGATCTGATTACGCCGGAACACGGCATCTACATGCATACGGAAAACGGTATGCTGGGGGTTGGGCCACGCCCGGAATCCGGTGGCGCCATGGACTACCCCGTTAATGCAGGCAAAATCCCAGTCAGTGAATTGCCTGGCGCCAGTTATTTCGATTCGTGCACCTCTTTTGGCATGATACGCGGCGGACACGTCGACGTATCAGTGATCGGTGGACTGGAGGTCGATGAAGCCGCCAACCTGGCTAACTGGGCCGTTCCGGGTAAACCGCTGCTGGGCGTTGGTGGCGCCATGGACCTGTCTTCAGGCTCCAAGCGCCTGATCGTCACCATGACCCACACCAGTCGTGATGGCTCTCCGAAAATAGTACCATCCTGCGCCCTCCCTCTGACCGCAATTGGCGTGGTGGATGTGGTGATCACCGATCTGGCTATGTTCCGCTTTATTGAAGGCGAACTGGTTCTGGTCAAGGTGATGCCTGGCTCCAGCCTGGAAGAGATTGCCGAGAAAACCAGCGCCAAATACCGCGTTGCACTGGAAGACTGACAGGCTAAAGCACCCTAGATAGGCAGACTTTCATCAACAGGCAGCACCTCGGCAATCCTGGATGCTGCCTGTTGCAGACTTGGCAGCAACTCCTCACGTAGGCGCTTTTTATCCATTTTTTGGGGCTGCGAGCTGATATTGATTGCTGCAATAGCCTTGCCACGCTTGTTGACGATGGGGACTGAGACAGAACTCAGCCCTATTTCAAGTTCTTCGCTGACCACAGAATAACCCTTGCTACGCGCAGCTATTACCTCATTTAAAATCGAGGAATAATCTATAAGTGTTTGATTTGTATATTTTTTTATATTTTGATTTTTAATGAATAACCCGATTTCATCATCCGGCAATGCTGCCAGTAGCACCCGTCCCATGGAGGTACTGACGGCCGGCAGCCTGGAACCGATATTCAGGCTTACTGACATCAGCTGCTCGGTCAGACTGCGGGCAATATAGACCACGTCCGGCAGATCCAGCACCGAAACAGAACAGGATTCGCCGGTCTGCTCGCTAACCCCTTTTATGTAGGGCTGGATCAACTCTACCAAGGGCTGCGAATTGAGATAAGCAAAACCCAGGTTCAAGACCCGGGCCGAGAGCCAGAACAGCTTACCATCCGTTTCCACATAACCCAGCGCATGCAAGGTATGCAAAAACCGCCGGGCGGTTGCCCGTGCCAGCATAGTCCTGCCGGCAACGTCAGTGAGGGTCAGTTTGCAGTGATCTTTATCGAAGCAACGAATTACTGCCAATCCGCGCGCCAGTGACGTAACATAGTCCTTACTGTCAGCCCCGATAAAACTTGACATATCTGGGTCCATTGAGCATCATCATCCGTCCAAGTTCGCTGTGGATTACATTAGTTCGCTATATGAACTTTGTCAAGATTTTGCAGTGTTAACCAGGCATTCTACTTACATTGATTACTATCAAAACCTGGTAAAATTAGCTGACATAGAATTCGTCCGAACAGAAAATTTAGTAACAGGAGATCATAATGTCTGTCGAATATAAAACTACGTACGCATCCATCGATGACTACAACAAGGGTGGCGTACAAGTCATCAGTGGCAACATCAAGGATTATGTCTTTTCCAATGTTTATGAAGTTGCCGATAAATCACCGGCCTGGGAGCGTGTAGTCGTTGCCAAAAATCTGGTCTATACCATGGAAGCTTCACGCGCTGAGGGTCAGTCTGACTGGTATGCCTGCTCACATGATGAGTTTGTCATTGCCTTTGATTATGATGTAGAAGTGCATTACATCAAACTGGACGACACCAGTTTCATTGATGACGACAAAGATGGCGCCATCAAGATCGGCGATAAACCAGCCGGACAGTACATGGGCAAAATTACCCTGAAGCGTGGCCATCAGGCCCTGCTGCCGGAAAAAACTGCCTACAGCCTCAAGGCAAAAAAACCGGCGACTATTGTTTACCAGTCAATACTGGGTGATGAATCCGTCGAAAAATGGAGCGAAATCTGCCTGACCGAAGAGGATGCACAGTAAGCAACCTTGCAAGAATTTGGTAATTACATGGCAGGCTATTGACTTTAATGGCCGAAACAATACAGTAACACTATAGGTTTAAAGTAAAGGAAGGTAAGAATATGAATAACTTGCATGCAGCAGTGAACAACGAACAAACCGGTTACCAGGACTTCAGCGCCGGAGGCTTTACGTTCCGTCGTGATGAGTATTTCGCTTACGTTGATTATCCCGGTGGCGAATACGTCATGCCGATCGATGATTTCCTCAAGGCTCTGATGCGCGATATCGCCTGGGGCTTCTTCTATGGAACCGTAAACTTTGACTCCGTACTGGGTACTACTAACCACTACGGTAATGTTGACCTGTTCATCGGCTCTGAAAACGAAGAGTACGTAAACAATGGCAAAGACTATAAAGAAAATTTCCCCTCAGACGAGCTGATGGAAGTTTTCATCGCCATGCAGTCCGACTGGACGATTGAAGGCTTTGACCCTTTTGCCGCTCCACAGGAAACCGGCACAGCCTGGGGACCGAAAAACGGTAATAATGATGAAGCCATTTCCCGTAAGCGTCAGGTAGCCAAGCGCATGATCGGCATTCCTGGTGACACTGAAGTCCGCTCTGATGAGACCGGCTACCCGGTTAACCGTCATTTCAAGGATGTGGACCAGTCCCAGCCAGTGGTTGAAGCAGAGCCTGGTTTTGAGAATGAAATTCATGGTTTTAACCTGTGGGCTCATTTGTCCCGCTCAGATGTAACTTGGAACCCTTCAGTCGTTTCAGTGTGCAAACAGAGTCTGCTTTGCCCGACTTCTGAGGAATACATTCTTCCAGTAGAGCATGGTAATGACCGCGTTGAATGGTTTATCCAGGTCAGTGATGAAATCATCTGGGACATCAAAGATGGCAAAAGCAGTAAACCACGTGCTTCCGTTGTGATGCGCGCCGGTGACGTTGCCTGTATGCCTGCTGACATCCGTCACCAGGGTTACTCACCCAAACGTTCCATGCTGATCGTCTGGGAAAACGGTTCTCCGGAAATTCTGGACATGATTAAGAAAGGGGCTACACCCCGTGTAGGCGTTGAGTTTTAAATAAACTCAATTTCTAGCAGTACTTAATCCTTTACTTTCAAATAGCTGCTGCCCTCCCCGGGCAGCAGCTTTTTTTCTAAATCTAAACCTCCTGGATCACTATGAAAATTATCGACAAATTACTGATCAACGGTGAGTGGGTTGACGGCGAGGCTGGCACCACCATTGATGTCCTGAACCCCTATGACAATTCACTGATTACCAAAATGGCAGAAGCTCGTGAAGCCGATGTCGATAAGGCTGTTGCAGCAGCAACGGAAGCCTTTGCCGGATGGAAAGCTCTCAGTGCCTCAGAACGGGGTCATTATCTGTTAAAACTGGCAGACAAAATTGAAGAGCATGCTGAAGAACTTGCTCAGCTGGAAACCATGGATACCGGTCATCCAATCCGCGATACCCGTAACCTTGATGTGCCAAGAACTGCTTACTGCTTCCGTTATTTTGGCGGCATGGCAGACAAATTTGAAGGTTCTGTCATTCCGGTTGATGCCGGCTTTCTGAATTATTTGGATCGCCAGCCAATCGGGGTTGTTGGTCAGATTGTGCCCTGGAATTTTCCGCTCATGTTCACCAGCTGGAAAATGGCACCTGCCCTTGCGGCTGGTAACTGTGTTGTGATCAAACCTGCTGAACTGACGCCGCTGACCACCCTGCGCATTGCCGATCTGATGATGGAAGTCGGCATCCCCAAAGGTGTCGTTAACGTTGTTGTTGGCCGCGGTAGCGTAGCCGGTCAGCACCTGGCCGAGCATGAAGGCGTCGGTAAAATCTGTTTCACCGGCTCCACAGCGGTGGGAGAGAAAATCATTGAAGCTTCTGCTAAAACCATCAAGAAAGTTCAGCTTGAACTGGGTGGCAAAGGCGCAAATATTATTTTTGAAGATGCCAACATTCCTGCTGCCGTTGGCGGTTCGGCCTTTGCCATCTTCCATAACCAGGGGCAGGCTTGTATTGCCGGCTCTCGACTGATTATCCATGAGAATGTGGTCGATGAATTCCTGAGCAAATTTAAAGCACTGGCAGAAAGCATCAAAGTCGGTGATCCGACCGATCCCACAACAGAAATGGGACCTCTGACTTCACAAATGCACCTTGACCGTGTCTTGCAGTATTGCGAAGTGGTCAAACAGGAAGGCGGTGAATTTATTACTGGAGGCGTCCAGCCAGATGATGAAACACTGCGTAAAGGCTGCTTCATAAAACCGACGATTGTTCGGGCCAAACCCGGTGATCGCGTGTTCCAGGAAGAAGTATTCGGACCTTTCGTGTCAGTGACCACTTTCAAAACAGATGAAGAAGCAATGGAACTTGCCAACGCCACAGAATACGGCCTGGGATCAGGTCTATGGACCTCGAACATTACCCGCGCTCACAAGTTTGCCCGGGAGATCCATGCGGGTATGGTCTGGATTAACTGCTACAAACGTGTCAATCCGGCCAGCCCCTTCGGTGGTGTAGGGCGTTCCGGTTATGGTCGTGAAATGGGTTTTGAAGCAATGCGTGAATACACGGTGCCCAAATCTGTCTGGGTCAACATTGACGCAAAAATTCCGCCTTTCTACCCGAGATAAATCGAGGTATGAGCATGCAATTTGTCTATCACCCTAATTCTCAGCGCATCATTTTTGGTGCCGGCACGCTGCAACAGCTTCCGGATGAGGTAGCAGCACTTGGGATCAAACGCCCAATGGTGATCACTACCGAGTTCCAGAAAGACCTGGGAACCAGCGCCATCGAATTACTGGGAGATGATTTTGACTGCAGCCTGTTTGACAAGGCCGTCATGCATGTTCCTCGCGACACCATCACAGCCATTATGGCTGAGATCAAGGCATATAACAGTGATGGCTGTGTGTGCCTGGGTGGAGGCTCGACAATTGGGCTCGGCAAGGCAGTAGCATTGGAAACCGGTTTGCCATCTATCGTCATCCCAACAACGTATGCCGGTTCTGAAATGACGCCAATCTGGGGTATTACGGAAGACGGTATCAAAACCACTGGCAGGGATATGAAGGTACTGGCCAGAACAGTGATTTATGATCCTGAATTGACCGTTAGCCTTCCCGATTTCATCTCGGGCCCCAGTGGCATCAATGCCATTGCTCACTGTGTCGAAGCTTTATATGCAGAAAACAAAAATCCGGTTACTTCCCTGATGGCTGAAGAAGGCATCAGGGCCCTGGCCGAGAGCCTACCAGTTGTAGTCAAAAAACCTGATGACATGGACGCTCGCAGCAATGCTCTCTACGGCGCTTGGTTGGCTGGAACCGTCCTGGGTACCGTTGGGATGTCAATCCATCACAAGCTTTGCCATACCCTTGGTGGTTCCTTCAACCTGCCCCATGCAGAAGTGCATTCAGTAATTATCCCGCATGCAACCAAGTACAATCAGAACCATGCCCCAGAAGCCATGCAAGCCATTGCCCGTGCTCTGGGGACAAGCCCAGATGATGCTGCCGGAGCCCTATTTGACCTGCTGGGAAAAGTCGGCGCACCGACAACACTGGAAGCCATTGGCATGAAGGAAGAGGACTTGGACAAAGCTGCAGAAATTGCGCTATCCAAACCTTATTACAATCCTCGGGAAGTCACTCTGGAAGGTGTAAAAGAGTTGCTGCACAATGCTTTCAACGGCATTCGCCCCTGACTTGATGAACGATGTGGGGCTTCTGAGCCCTGACACTTTCATCCCCAATAACGCACACGCATGAGAATCTGGTACGAAGAGAGAAATGCCCCGCAAAGCGGCACAGAAATATGCCGTGTTGACGACCTTGGGCCTGGTGACATCCGCGAGCACAGTTTCGCTGCAGAAACACGCTACCCCTTTCATCTGTTTATCTACAATGATGAGGGAGTACTGCGCTGTTACATGAACCGTTGCCCGCATTTCGGTATCAAGTTGAATATTGAACCGGGGCAGTTTTTCAATTCCAGGAAAACACAATTCATGTGTACTCACCACCTGGGTAAATTCAATTTTCATGATGGCGAATGTACCGATGGTCCGCCCTTTGGGACCTGTCTGGACAGCATCCCCATTACCGTCAAGGGTGGAGTGGCCTTCGTGGCTGAAATTGATAAATAGTATAATGACAGTCTGACGAGACGAGAAAACCATGATTAAACACATCGTTTGCTGGCGAGTCGATGACCCCTCCCAGTGCCAAAAATATTGTGACGGCGCAGCTGAGCTACTGCAGCAAATGCGTCAGGAAATTGAAGGACTGTTGCATCTGGAGCTGGCAGTAGACCAGAGCCGGAGCGATACCTCGTCTGATTTGGTGCTCTACTCGGAGTTCAGCAGCTGGGAGGCACTGTCTTACTACGACCAGCATCCTCTGCACCAACAGTTTAAAGATTATTTGGGTCCGTATCGCACCGAGCGACGTGCGGCTGATTACGAAGTATAAGGAGCAAGCAATGACTGACGCTTTTATTTGCGACGCTGTAAGAACCCCTTTCGGCCGCTATGGCGGCTCTCTTGGCAGTATTCGGGCCGATAACCTGGGCGCCCTTCCTCTCAAAGCACTGATGGAAAGAAATGCGGGCATCGACTGGCAGGCCGTTGATGATGTGATCTTTGGCTGTGCCAATCAGGCCGGTGAAGATAACCGTAATGTCGCCCGCATGTCACTTTTGCTGGCGGGTTTACCAGTTGAAGTAACAGGAACCACCATGAACCGACTCTGTGGCTCCAGCCTGGATGCCGTTGCCACAGCAGCACGTGCAATTAAAACCGGTGAAGCCGAGCTGATTATTGCCGGTGGTGTTGAATCCATGTCACGCGCGCCTTTTGTGATGGGCAAGGCAAGCGCAGCCTTCGGCAGGGACCAGAAAATTGAAGATACCACCATGGGCTGGCGCTTTATCAATCCGGCGCTGAAAGCCATGCACGGTGTCGATACTATGCCAGAAACAGCCGAAAATGTGGCCGAGCAATTCTCCATCAGCCGTGAAGACCAGGATGCCTTTGCAGCACGCAGCCAGGCCCGTACCGCTGCAGCACAGGAGTCTGGTCGTTTGGCTGAAGAACTCATCCCGGTAAGTATTCCACAACGCAGGGCTGATCCGATTATTTTTGACACGGATGAACATCCACGCGCCGGCACCACAGCAGAAGATCTCGCCAAATTACGTCCAGTAGTCAGAGAAGGCGGCACAGTAACAGCTGGCAATGCCTCCGGTATCAATGATGGCGCAGCTGCAATCATTATTGCTTCTGAAGCGGCCGTACTTAAATACGGCCTCACACCGCGGGCCAGAATCGTGGCTTCCACCACCGCTGGAGTCGCCCCGGCTATCATGGGATTTGCGCCCGCTCCGGCCAGCAAAAAACTGTTCGCCATGAGCGGCCTGAGACTGGATCAGATGGATGTGATTGAGCTCAATGAAGCCTTTGCCGCCCAGGCTTTGGCGGTAACACGTGATCTCGGGCTGCCTGATGATGCGCCTCAGGTGAATCCGAATGGCGGCGCTATCTCCCTGGGACACCCTCTGGGAGCCAGTGGTGCACGCCTGGTTATCGCTGCTGTTAATGAATTACTGCGATCACAGGGGCGCTATGGCCTGTGCACCATGTGTATCGGTGTAGGTCAGGGCATTGCATCTATAATCGAACGGGTCTAGACTTGGAGCATTGATGAATAAAGGGAGCAGGATGCTCCCTTTTTTTTATGCTCAAAAAAAAAGCCTCACATCGTGAGGCTTTTTACCTTAAACAGTATCTGAACTGCCAGACTACAGACCACAGGGACGTGGATCCCAGCCTCCCTGCTGTTGTTCACGCTGGAAATGTGAGCTGGTCACGAAGTCTGTACGCAGATAGGTTGGATCATGCACGATTACCGTAGCAACCAGCCAGTCAGTACCCGTCGGGTCGGTAAATACATCGTAATATTCGGTCAGTGTGGCATTCTCGCTGACTGGAGCACCATTGGAACGCAACCAGGCAGCAGTCAGGTGGCTGGTTTCAACTTTCAATGAACCATAACGCCCTTCCATACCCCGTGCTGGAGCTGCATCATACTCCCAGCTTGCCATTGAATATCCCTGCAAACTACTCGGCGTATTGGCCGGAGCAGGCTCGTCAAAATTAAAACGGCGTGTCTGCTGACCGTAATCTGTTTCAATCGTCAAAACATCATCACCTTCCCAGTTGACGCGAATGCGTAAAGGCTGGCGCATGACACCGGCAGCACCATATTGCAGGCAGGAGCCCAGCATCGATTCATCCCAGGCCTGACCAACTTCACGACCAAGGTCGTTGTAGGGGATACTGGTAAAGTCGCCCTTTTCGGCAACACGCATACGCCATAACCAGTCTTCATTAACATAAGCCACCCACTGGCCTTCAATATCTTCCAGACCGATAGGCACAGAATCTCTGGGAGAAGCAGCTTCTGGTTGAGCGAACAATGACGTTGTCAGTAAACTTGCACCGAGAAATGCGGCGATTTTTGTAAAACTAGTTGATCTCATTCTCATACTCCTACATTTCGCTCAAATTTGTATAAATGGCAGTAATGAAACCTTCTGTGTTGACAAAACCACTGCCATAACGTCCGTCATAGTCACTTGAAGGGCCAGCTGCCAATACCTGTTGCAAGCTCATTCCCTCGTCAATCATATACTGAACACGGTCGCGAATAATGGTGATCATGTCACGATAATCGACCACGTCAGCCTCATCGGCCAGACGACCGTGACTACTGATAACCATGGTACCGCCTTCCTGCTGGGCACGGGGAACCGTAATACGGATAATCTGGTTCAATCCGTCAATGATACCGTTGATATGGCCACCGTTATCCAGATCAATAAAGGGATAATTTTCTGTTACGTAAATATCTCCCGTGCTGATGACATCTGATTTACGGAAATAAACCATGGTGTCACCATTGGTGTGGGCATTTCCCTGATAGAGCAACTCAATAGGCTCATCATTGAAATAAAGCTCGTAGTGGTCTCCGAGGTACACCTCACTGGGCCACATTTCAAACGGCATACCAGAAACTGCCATGGCCAGCATGACATTCTCATGGGCAATAACTTCAGCACCATTATCAAAAGTAGCAGCCACATCACGCGCTTCATTACCGGCCACAATGGTTTCACCGGCTGCACTGATCTGCTGATTACCACCGACATGATCGGGATGACCATGGGTATCAATCACATAACGGATAATTTTACCTGGCGCCAGACGTCTGATTTCAGCCAGGAGCTTGGGAGCCATTTCTGCAAACTGGGTATCCACGACCAGCACGCCTTCATCTCCGATCTGGACCGTGACATTACCACCGGCTCCAGTCAGCACCCATATTTGACCCTGCACATGATATGACTTGACTTCAACATTGGAAAAATCCTGCTGTGCGAATACGGAGCCAACCAGGGCTACCGATAGTAGGCAGGATCCAATCAATTTGTTGATTGGGCCTACTCTGCAAACCCAGCTCTTAGTATCACTTTTGCTCATTTTATCGTCTCCAAAACCTAAATTTCTCAAACCCTGACTACAACACAAAATTTTGGTATTACTTTATACAGATTAGCGCGAAACGATTCCAGCACGAACGCTCCTGTAAACTCTGTGTATTGTAAAATGACAAGACACAGCTTTACCACTTAATATCCAAAGCAGGCTGTTCAATGCTTTTATGGAAAATTGAAACCCTTCTGCTAACCGGATCATGGCAGCTTGAGCCATCGGCGCCAATAACAAAGAAAACAGGGCAGTGTACCGGTTGTTTTTCTCTGAGGGTGAATACATATACTTCCTAAACTTGCCCCGTCTTGTTCGATTTATCAAGACCGGATTTTTTTTATTTTTATTTTGCTGAAGGCTTAAAAAACTAACGGCTCAACGACAATGTCGATAAGCCGTTAGCTTCAAACTTCATTCAAGAGATGATCTTCGGACCGAGAGGCCCGGATTAATCATCAATCGAAATCACCATTCCACGTGAAGTCACCATCGACAACTTCAAGGCTCTGCATACGCAGGCGATGGTCTTCCGGGTTACGACCTGGCTGACCACTGATTCGTACACGGTCACCGGGTTTCAGGCTTGAGCGGTCTACTGAACCGGCCAGTGCACTCGCACCACCCCATTCAACTGCCCAGCGCTGATTCTCACCAGTTTCTTCATCAGTTACCATAACATGCACAAATGAATGCGGGTTACGGAACAGGAACTGAACCATCACACCTTCAATTGTATCAGTCTCGTCCATGATGTAAGTCGCTGGGAACGAGTGATGAGCATAAACGGCGCCTGACGCAAACAAGGTAAAACCCAGTGACAGTACAAACGCGGTGAGTATATTTTGATTGCGTAGCTTCATAATCAATCTCCTCGATAATGTGTCTGGTGTTTCAGGCATCGTTAAATGCCAATTATCATTCAACAGCTTAAGCAGCCACCATACAAACCACTCTACTGCGCTATCTTATCTATTACACGCTCACGGCGAATAATGATACCTTTTTACTTCCTGTAAACCAAGCTTCGGCTAACCTTCGGCCATGTCGACATAGTATGTTCTAGATTTGCCCATTTCAACGTGGCTCAGGCATAATTCACACTTATTGCACACTTAATTTTAAAGCTCCAAATCTGACAAAATTCGTGCTTTTAAAGGCAACTATGAAGTTAATCTCCTGGAATGTAAATGGGGTCCGTGCCATCGTTAAAAAAGGCTTTATCGAACAGATAAATGCCCTCAATCCTGACATCGTCTGTCTGCAGGAAACCAAAGCACAAGCTCATCAGCTTGAAGAAGCCCTGGAAGCACTACACGGCTATCAGGTTTATTCCAATTCAGCTGATAAAAAAGGCTATTCCGGTACGGCAATTTTGAGCCGAACACCGCCAGTGGATGTCACCTATGACATGAACATTCCTGAACATGATACTGAAGGACGGGTCATCTGCGCCGACTTCAAGGATTATTACCTGGTGACCGTTTATACACCCAATTCAGGGAGTGAACTGAAACGGCTGGCATACCGCCAGTCCTGGGACAGGGATTTCCTTTCTTATCTCAAGGAACTGGAGCACAGCAAACCGGTTGTGGTCTGTGGTGACCTCAATGTTGCTCATCAAGCCATAGACCTGGCACGGCCCAGGGAAAACTACAATAAAAGCGCCGGTTACATGCAAGAAGAGATAGACGGCATTGACAGTCTGTTGCAAGCCGATCTGATTGATACCTTTCGACACCTCAACCCGGACAAGGTGCAATATACCTGGTGGAGTTATCGCGCTGGTGCCAGAGCGCGTAACGTGGGATGGAGAATTGATTATTTTCTGAGCTCAAGGAGCTTTCTGGACAGAGTCAAAAAAGCCGAAATTCTTGACCAGGTCTTGGGTTCTGATCATTGCCCAATTCTACTGGAACTGGCAGCCTAAACTGCTAGCCTCCCAGGTAGGAAAGCATTACCCCGGCAGCAACCGCTGAACCAATCACCCCTGCCACATTCGGCCCCATGGCATGCATGAGCAGGTAGTTTTGCGGGTTTGCTTCCAGACCAACCTTGTTGGCGACACGTGCTGCCATCGGTACAGCAGATACACCGGCAGCCCCGATCAGAGGATTAATAGCAGTAGCGCTGAGTTTGTTCATTAGTTTCGCCATCAACACACCACTGGCTGTTCCTATACCGAAAGCCACAATACCCAACAGCAAAATCCCCAATGTCTCCACATTCAGGAAGGCATCGGAATTCAGTTTTGAACCTACCCCCAGCCCTAGGAATATGGTCGTGATATTGATAAGCGCATTCTGTGCTGTATCACTGAGCCTGTCGACAACCTTGCTTTCACGCATCAAATTGCCGAAACAGAACATTCCCAGCAAGGGCGCAGCACTGGGTAGAAAAATGGCAACCAGCAATAGCAGACAAATAGGGAAAACTATCCGTTCGGTCTGTGACACATGGCGCAACTGGTGCATTTCAATGCGGCGCTCTTCTGGTGTGGTCAGAGCTTTCATGATCGGTGGCTGAATCATAGGCACCAGTGCCATGTATGAGTAGGCAGCCACGGCAATGGCGCCGAGTAGATCAGGTGCCAACCGGCTGGAAACAAAAATAGCAGTCGGGCCATCAGCCCCGCCAATAATCCCGATTGCCGCTGCATCCGCTAGGCTAAAATCCATCAGTCCCGCAGCACTGAGACCGGCAGCCCCCAGAACTGTGGTAAAAATGCCGAACTGGGCAGCAGCACCCAAAAACAGGGTCTTCGGGTTGGCAAGCAATGGACCAAAATCGGTCATAGCGCCAACCCCCATAAAGATCACCAGAGGGAATATTCCGGTAGCAATACCGGCTTCATATATGTAGTAAAGCACACCGCCAGGCGAGGCCAGGTGACCGGCCGCGTCATAAACCGGCTCGGCCAGAAAACCGGCACCGGGCACATTCACCAGAATTGCGCCCATACCGATTGGCAACAGCAACAGGGGCTCAAAACCCTTGCGGATGGCCAGAAAAATCAGCAAAAGTCCAACCAGAATCATGACAAACTGGCCGACTTCCAGCTGATACAGGCCGGAGTCCCTGAATAATTGTAATAGACTGTCCAAGGGCTATCCTTAAGCGATCGTCAGCAGAACGTCACCAACTTTAACGGCATTTCCCTCGGCAACATCGATACTCTGGATGACACCACCCCGAGGTGCTTTGACGTCGGTCTCCATTTTCATGGCTTCCAGCACGATCAGCACATCACCCTCATCAACACTGTCTCCTACGGCCACGTTGACCTTGAATATATTGCCTGCCAACGGAGCATTGAGTGGCTCGGCATTGCCTTTGGGCTTGGCAGCAGCGGGAGCCTGGGTACTGCTCGCCGGGACGATGCCACTGACATCGCCACCTTCACTGACCTGTACAACATAGGATTCACCATTGACGCTGACCGTATAAACACTGGCATCACCGGCTTTAACAGCAGCTGGGGTCGAAGCAGCTTTGACTTCGTCTCCCGTCGGGACCGGTTCAAAGGCATCCGGGTTATCACGGTTTTTCAGGAATTTCAGGCCAATTTCCGGGAACAACGCATAGGTCAGTACATCATCCACTTCGCGCTCTCCACTTTCCAGCCTGATGCCCTCGGATTTGGCTTTCTGGCGTAATTCTTCAGTCAGCTTTTCCAATTCCGGCTGCAGCAAATCGGCTGGACGACAGGTCACTACTTCCTTGCCATTAAGCACTTTCTCCTGCAGCTCGCGGTTCATGGGAGAAGGCGTGGCACCGTACTCCCCTTTCAGAATACCGGCAGTTTCCTTGGTTATGGTTTTATAGCGCTCACCGGTTAATACATTGATCACCGCCTGAGTGCCGACAATCTGTGAAGTCGGTGTTACCAGTGCGATATTGCCCAGATCTTCACGCACCCGTGGAATCTCTTCGAGTACTTCAGCCATTTTATCCGAAGCCTGCTGGTCACGTAGCTGGTTCTCCATATTGGTCAACATACCGCCTGGTACCTGTGCCACCAGAATTCGGGCATCCACGCCCTTGAGCTCACCTTCAAACTTCGCATATTTCTTACGAACCACACGGAAATATTCGGCAATCTCTGCCAGCAGACCCAAATCCAGCCCTGGATCACCCGGCTGATCATGAAAAATAGCATTAATGGTTTCTGTGGGTGAATGTCCATAGGTCATAGACATGGATGAAATAGCTGTATCGACATTATCAATCCCAGCTTCAACCTGTTTGACAATGGTTGCCACCGACATGCCGGTCGTAGCATGTGACTGGGAATGAACCGGCAGGCCGATTTCATTTTTAAGGCGGGTGACCAGTTCAAAGGCATCATAAGGATGCAGCAGCCCTGCCATGTCCTTGATACAGATGGAATCAGAGCCCATGTCCTTGAGTTGTTGAGCCAGTTCCAGCCAGGTATCAATACTATGAACCGGGCTCAAGGTATAAGACAGCGTGCCCTGCGCATGCTTACCGACTTTTTTTACGGCCTTGATGGCAGTTTCCATATTACGCGCATCATTCATCGCATCAAAAATACGGAATACATCCACGCCATTTACCGCAGCACGTTCGCAAAATTTTTCAACCACATCATCGGCATAATGGCGGTAACCCAGAATATTCTGCGCACGAAACAGCATTTGATGCCGGGTATTGGGAATCGCTTTTTTTAATTCACGGATTCGATGCCAGGGGTCTTCACCCAGATAACGGATACAGGCATCGAAGGTCGCCCCACCCCAGGTTTCTACCGACCAGAAACCCACCTGATCAATTTTGTCAGCAATTGGCAGCATGTCTTCCAGACGAAGACGTGTGGCAAACAAAGACTGATGGGCATCGCGTAATACGAGTTCTGTTATTCCAACCGGATCTCTATTTTGAATCATGATTAAACTCTTGTCGTGAATGATGACTACTTAATTATTTTTACGTGAACGATGTGCGTGGATTGCCGCACTGATCACTGTCAGCAAGGTCTGCTGATCCTGCCCAGACGAAGATATTTTGGCTAGCTCAGAGGAGGCATCTTCAATTACATATTTTTGGACCAGTGACGACATCAGTGATGTGACAATGACCAGAACGCTCAGGAACACAAAAACGGTTCCCATCCCTAAAATCATCAGACCAATACTGTCCGCAAAAATATTTTCCGACCCCACTGAGACCCCCTGGGCAGGTAAAAGTGCGGCAATTGTACCAGAATTCTGCATCTCTTCTAGCGGCAAACCCCTTGTCATAGGCTAAAATGCCGTTATAGTTGCCTGCTTGAAGACCAGATTTCAATCTAGGACAAGCTACTTGTCCTTCTATTTAGCTCAATCCAG